>Ga0163110_10001073_pt1 | contig 13720 bp, 9 predicted proteins | sample CRUFie1St17metaG_FD_108703 | JGI IMG/M metagenome (GOLD analysis project Ga0163110, IMG submission 108703) | Marine microbial communities from the Costa Rica Dome - CRUD Field 142mm St17 metaG | ecosystem: Environmental > Aquatic > Marine > Oceanic > Photic zone | place: Costa Rica: the Eastern...
ATAGATTTCATGTAAGAATGAGCGGCTGAAAGAACACCTTTACTCTCTTTGTGAGTCAATTGAGCCATCGCGGAATCCCAATCTAGCCACAAGTGATCCAAGTGTTCATGACTAATCTTGACTGTCATGGTTTCAGTTTCAGCAATGTACCAATAAACCTCCTTGTCAATTCTTTTTCCTTTGTGTTTGAAATTGTAAGAGGTTCTGTACTCGAAATCCTCAACGAATTTAGCATCAGTAATTCCGGTCTCTTCCTTTAGCTCTCTAGATGCTGTATAGAGTCTGCTACTATCAGTATCCTCAACGTGGCCTTTTGGAAAGTCCCAGTGTCCCTGTGGGTACTGAAGGAGTAAGATAGAACCGAAGTTAACCAGAACAACTCCACAAGAGGTCTCCATGTCTGGCTGCCACACTAACCTATTCATAGCCTCATCGCTTTTATCGAACCCCATATCTTCAAGATATGGACGCCCACGCCAGACGTTATGTCGCCACTGAACGGGATAGTCAGAGTAGTCGCGGATTCTGATTTAGACGGCCTGATGGCAGCGGCAGTTCTCAAAGCAAGTAAGCCAGAACTTGAGGTTCATTTTGCCCATCCAGCATTGTTGCGAAACGGAAGCTTGGACCATCTGATAGATAGAGAAACTGCGATTTGTGATTTACCATTCCACGCAGATTGTGGATTATACTTAGATCATCATTTAACAAACCGTCCAAATTCCTCACAGCAACAAGAATTTGAAGCGGCAGGGGGTGTTTGTCATTGGAGAGACACTCCATCTGCGGCAAGAGCGGCTTATGATTTGATGAAAAACGAATTGGATTTATCTCATCTAGAGGAAATAATGCCGATAGTTGATGCACTAGATTCAGGAGGGATTTCACTTGAAGATTTCATGGAAGATGGACCAGTTATTCGTCTCTCTAGATCTCTTTCAATTTCTGATTCCAACCATATGCAAGTTGTTCTCAACCAGTTTGCATCTGGTGTTCCGTTGAATGATATATTGGAAAGTCATGAGGCGCGTCTTATGGAATTGACAGATGAAAGAAAAATCCAGGAAGATTTTGTTAGGGATAGGACACGGATTATCGACAGATTAGCAATATGTGATTTGAGTGAAACCGGGATTCGCAGTAACGGATACCTAGTTACAGCCTTAGCGGGACCGGAGGCTATTGCTTGTTGTGTGATTCATGGCTATGTAGATGGATCAATTGAAAACCCAAACAGACAAGCATTAGGTGCATCATTCTATGCTAATTCATTTAGAGACGAAGAAAACCCATACGATCTCTCTATGCTTGCGACTTTACTCGACGAGACGGGGGGCGGTCATGCCAATGCTTGCGGTTGTCGAATACAACCATCTGATGGTTCGAAAAGAAGCCTTAATGAATTTGACAAAGAGTACAATCTAGGTAGATGGTTAGAATTGTGGAAAGAAAGAGATTTGCATATGCTTCGATGATGTTGGAAGGGACCCCATACATTACTTGAAATACTATATTTAAAGCGGGAAGCCATGGAAAGTGTCACAGACCCAAAAGTATTGGAAGACCGTCTGTTTTTCAAGTTGGGACTTTTCACTTACGATTATCGAAAACCTGTCGTCGTGATTGGTTTGTTAGCTTGTGTAGGAATGGCATCATTAGCGGCAATGGGCCCAGATTGGGCTGAATCTTGGGGAGAGGGAGATTTAGAATCAGTGGAAGCAGGAAACCTAGCAGAAGACGCTTTTTTTGGTGAAGATGAAGACGTTCAAGGATTCACATTTTTAGTGCATCATGATTCATTAGATGATTCTTCTCAAGAATGGCAAGAAGCCGTAAAAGAGGCACTTTCTGATTTTGAAAAAATGAGTGATGATGTCTCAATAAATTACTCGTGGGAGATGACAGGTGAAGAAAGGGAAGAATTCGTCTACGAAGACGAAGATGGTTTTTGGGCAAAAAATCGTGTGACCATCAGTCTTGATCGGAAGGAAGCAAAAGCTCTGTACGCTGATAATTATGAATCGATTGAAATCGATTCGGGCTTTGAATCCTGGAGAACAGGAGCAGTAGCAATCGACGTTACATTTGACACCAGGATTCAAGACGATTTGATAAAAGCAGAATTGGTCTCTGGGCCGTTGACTTTGATAATTCTGGGTATTGTTTTTGGAACCATACTTGCAGCATTACTACCCCTAGGAATTGCATTTTTAACTGTGTTATCTGCCATGGGAATTACGATTTGGTTATCCAATACAACAGATGTAACACAGTATGCGCTCAACATAATCACGCTGATTGGAATCGGTGTATCTGTAGATTATTCGTTATTTATTGTAAACCGATTCAGGGAAGAACTCAACCGAGGCAGAGATATTAGAACATCTACAGCGATGACTGTCGCTACAGCAGGTAAGGCTGTTTTCTTCAGTGGAGTTACAGTTGCTATTGGATTAATGGGCATGTTATTCTTTGAGAATACTGGTCTGCCTAGCCTTGGAATTGGCGGCACTCTCGCAGTTTCGGTTGCGATGATATTTTCCATAATAGTACTTCCAGCATTTTTGTCAATTGTCGGTAGAGGGATGGATAAAGAACATATACCCCTATTTTGGATTCCTTTTACGTCGATTAGGATAGGAAAAATTCCGAATAAAATACCTTATGCATTCAGCACGGAAAACGATGACGGAAAAGGAATGTGGGCGAAGATTGCAAATTTCGTAATGGAAAGGCCTTGGGCAGTACTGATTCCAACTCTTGTCATTCTTCTAGGAGCGGGTTTGCCTTTCTTACAGGCGGATTTCTCTATTGCGTCTAGAGACGCTCTACCACCTGATGATGAGACGAGAGTAGGTTTCGAGCACATGGATGAAAAATGGCCGGAGTCTGCGGTAAACTCTGCTATGATTGTCCTAGATTTCGATGGTGAAGATCCATTGCTGGAAGATAATATCAGAGCGATGTATCGCTGGATGGATTCTCAGATAAAGGATTCAAGGGTGAATAATTCCTTTGGATATGCAATGCACCCTGTAATCGGATTAACTGAAGATGCAGTGGTTGAGTTCTGGCTGACTCCTGCTGATAATTTGACTCTTGAGCAAATCACAACGAGACAATACATGAAGGAACAATTCATCTCTGATAATGTAACATACATCATCTTCTCACTGGAAGGACCGATTACCGGAGAGGACAGTAGAAATTTCGTTGCAGATGTTAGAAACGACAAATCAGAGTTGTTGGGGGAACTGACGGTGGGAGAGGATTCTAGATTACTAGTCGCAGGATTTGCCGCATACAGCCTTGACATTTTGGACGCAATAAAAGATAAACTTCCAATCGCTGTTGCATTTATTTTCATTTCAACGATGGTTTTGATTTACATTCAGGTTAGAAGTGTGATTATCCCAATCAAGGCGATTGTGATGAATATACTATCGATATCTGCTTCCTTTGGAATGCTTGTTTTCGTGTTCCAATGGGGATACGGTTCAGAGTTCCTAAATTTCACACCCCAGCCAATTGAAACAACAAATCCCGTGATAATGTTCTGTATAGTGTTTGGATTATCCATGGATTATGAGGTTTTGATGTTATCAAGAATTCATGAGGAGTGGGAAGCAACTGGCGATAACAAGCAAGCAGTAGCAAACGGTCTGCAGAAGACTGGCCGTTTGATCACTGGCGCAGCAGCAATCATGGTGGTTGTCTTTTTGGCATTTGGATTATCCTCAGTTGTAATTCTGAAACAAATTGGATTGGGACTGGCTCTAGCAATTTTCATTGATGCGACAATTGTTAGGGCGCTTGTTGTGCCTTCAACCATGAGGCTGATGGGTAAGTGGAATTGGTGGACGCCAAAATGGCTGGGTGGGTCAAATAACCTCAAAGAGGTAAAAGATTCCAAAGAATGAGGGGGAAATATCAGGACAATCTAGTTGTCCTCTCTAACTTTTTTAATTCACCTCTAGTTCTTCTTGGCGTGTTTCACCTTTCAGTTCGCGAATTTTCTTTTTCCAACCACATGACTGGCACTCTCATCTAAGAATAGATACTGTGGTAATGGAGAGCAGTAGCTGGATAATGGTCTTGTCAGTTATCATTGATTCATAATCGTTTAGCATCCCTTTCATTGTTCTTTGGAATGATATGGAGCCGGTGGCTCTAAAGAGGTCGGACTAGGGGCCCACCCCGTAGGGGTGAATATGCTGCAGGAGAATAACCTAGCCGTTTGCCTAAAATCAGGAATGATTGAAAACCTACCTCCTAGAACCCGACAATCAAAAGTCGCAAAAACTGCACAATGGAGAGCTTTAGATAAGCCTTGGAAGTCTCTTTTGCTTATCGCTCTTCATGAGGTTCAAGTCCCAGACCAAGAAGATGGAGCGTCCTCATCAATTGCTAGAAACAGGAGAAGCCCGCGATCTAGGAGAGGCTCCCGCTCTGCATCTGGTCCTATGGAGTGGCTTCCGAAGGCTGAAGAAGTCTTGATTGATGATGGGTCGCCCGTAGCATACAGACTTGCGATACTATTGATTAGAAAGACTCTGTATTCTGATGATTGGGAAGACAACTGGGATGAGATTTTAGATGGCTTGAGAGAAGATGCAAGTGCAAACGGAGTTCATCCCGTTTGGTCAAAAATGGCAGAGTCTACTCCTATTCTCGCACAATTTGCAGCCTTCCCGCAAAATGAACTTTCTGAGCAAAAAGCTGACAAATTCGATATGTCGGGCGCAAGAATAGATCCTCAAAACTCCAAATCATTAGGAATCGCACTAGCAGAATTTGAAGCCAAATCCTCGGACGCAACTGTAAAAATGGCTCTACAGAAAGCAAAGGCTCAGCTAAAAGGTAAAAGAGGCTTACGAGATATTTCTGGGCTTGAAGAACTAGAAGGCGATGCATCAATAATCAGCGCATTATTACAAATACATCTAGGAAACGACGCTACTAAATCTCTGAAAGAATTAGCAAAAACACAATCAAAATTAGCAAAAGAGTTTACTGATTTGATAAATCTTCGAGCGGGCAAAGCAGATGATTGGAATAAATCCAGGTCCCTGTCTAATGAGGATGATTTATCCACTGCAAGGAAAAAAGAAGCTTGGAGGCTAATGCCAGATGAGGCGTCAAAACTTTCTAGTGATGAGATTCAGGAAGGGATTGATTATTCTGCAACTCCACAGCAACGTGAGACACTGACTTGGTGGAAACTGGCAGCATTGGTTCGTGAAGACTCAGCACAATTAGCAATGGAGCTACTATCATCGCTAAATGTAGAATCAGATGCGAAAATGGAAATTTTACTCCCTCTAGTCAAAGAACTCGGAGAGGATGCATTCAGTTGGCTGGAATTTCAAATCGTAAATCTTTCAGACGAATCCCTGTCCGAAATCGTTGTAGATCATGATCTTGGTTTCAACCTAAGATTTGCTGCCGCAAGAAGATTACATGATACTGGGGCTACATTGGGAATTGAAGCCTCAATTGATTTGTTTTCTAGAGGACTAGATTTAACACGTCTTGCTGAGGTGTTGTTTGTAGATGAAAATAGATGCATAAAACACCCCTACCCTACTCTATTAGTTGTTCACTTATTGCCTGCAAAAACAAAGGGTTGGGATTTCGAGACCATTAGGAAAGCAAGAAAGAATGCCCTTTCTACAGTAGAGGAATCAGAAGTTCCTGACTCATTTTCTCCTGTTAGCAGAGGATTAATTTTGATGCTTGATGGGGCTGCTCAATCTGATGATGATTGGGTGGTAAATACATTAGATAAAAATGGGATTAAGGCATTCAATAATTGTAAACAAGCATTGAGAGATGGAGGAGATGGGCTTGCAGATTCGAAAGTTATTGAAACCCTCGTAAAGAGTGTTAGTGAAGCTGATTTGAGCGATATCGAGTCACGATTATTCACAGCCGTAATTGATACATTGAGGCTGAATCGGGCGTCTTGGCTCCTCCAAACTGGTAAGTCCAAAGGAGTAGTAGAATTACTGGACGGGCTCCTTTCAGGGGATGTTACAGCTATGCCTATGATGCAAGCAGTACGTCATCTGGTTCTAGAGTATGATGTTGGCTTGACAAACTTAGTTTCTTGGTATCAAGAAAACGACCCACAATCGCCTTGGCATACTTTGGCTAGAGCGGCTATCCACGTCAGTAATAATGACGAATTAAATGCTGCAAGAGATTACAAGAAAGCAGGTGATCATGAGTACTTTGATTATGAACACAAGATTCTTTTGCACCGCAAAGCCTTGATCCATCTTGCTCATGCAGAGCAATGGTCAGAGGCAGTCTCCTTACTCGAGGAGGAGCCTGCACTGAAATCTGCCCTAACCAAGAGATTCCAGCTTTATCTTAACGTGTCTCATGTTGCTGCAAATAAAAGAAATACAGATGAAGCAACTAGAATGCTTACGAACTTCGTAAAAAGAACCGAGATGGTAAGTCAAGAAGACCAACATGGAAATTTAGAGATGGTAAAGAAAGTAAAGCATTCTGAAGAAGAATTGGACATGCTGCGTAATTATCCAAGTTCACATCCAAGACCTCTTCCAAGGGAACCATTCTCGGGAAGAGTCAAGGCAGCGGTAAATTCGCTTCAAAGAGAGCGTCGCAGAAATCGTCACACATTTGAAAATAGGTATGCTCAAGCAATGTTACACGACCCTTCAGGAGAGGAAATTTACGAAATTGCGTTGGCCGCATCTTCCGAAAGACCTCTTGAAGGTCTAATGCTACTGGAACGAGCACAGAATTCTGGTAAATTCGGAGTTCTTGATATTAAGAGGTTAGCGGATGCTGAAAGAAGACTTTTCGCAACACATCGACACAACTTACCGATTAAGCAACGCGCATATTTGCGACATCTTGCGTTAAGTCCTCTTGTGATTGTCGATACAAATATCTTAATTGATGAATTACATTACAAGATATCTGAAAAGTTGGGAATCAATTCTGAGGCATCTCTCGATATTGGAGGGCGCGGTAGGTTCCACCGTATTCTCAAACACCGTTCACAAGAAGGCGTAATCCATTTGTGGTTACCAAAAATTGTCCAAACCGAATTAATTTCAATTGCCTCTGACGTACAAAGAATCAGAGACAGATTTTCAGAGACGCTAGTTGCTGAAGAAAATCTTGAGGAAGTAGTCAACAAGGACTCCTTGATCGAAATAGCAAAGCAGACAATTTCCGAATTCTCTACTTGGAAACCTTTGGACTTGCACATTGAGGATGAAGCGGATGACGAAGAAATCAGGGCTGATTTGAAGAAATTCTTGTTGGAGCATAGCGATGTTTACGATGAGATAACTGCAATGAAGAGAATGCATAGTGAACCTTTACGAACTGTGATTGATGACAAAGACATTTTCCCAGAAATTGCCGATCAAACATTGATGTGTTTGTGTACAGCGATGGCAAATCGCCCGTTAGGGGAATTAGGCAGTGTATTGATGGCAACCAGAGATTCTGATTTCGCTCTTGTTGCAAGAGCTATGGAAGAAAGGTTTGGATTCGGAGTTGTTGCTAACAGCAGGAACCTAAATTCATGGTTACGCTAATCCAAAAAATTATCTTAGTTTAATTCCAACCTAAAATGATTTTATAGAAATCACATGTTAGAAATAATTGCTTTGCCGAATGCTGAACATGAAAGTAATTCAGCATCATCCATCAGTCTTTCAAAGTCATAAGTAACGGTTTTTGCTGAAATCGCTCCTTCCATGCCACTAACGATTAGATCTGCAGCATCAGTCCAGCCCATGTGCCTAAGCATCATTTCAGCGGATAGGATCATAGATCCAGGGTTTACTTTGTCTTGTCCAGCATATTTTGGAGCGGTTCCGTGAGTTGCTTCGAAAATCGAGATTCCAGTATCATAATTGATATTTGCACCAGGTGCGATTCCGATTCCTCCTACTTGCGCTGCAAGAGCGTCTGAAATGTAATCACCATTGAGATTCATAGTTGCTAATACCCCGTACTCCGCTGGTCTTGTGATTATTTGTTGGAGCATTGCGTCAGCAATAACGTCCTTTATTGTAATTGTATTACCTGTATTTGGATTTTCGAAAGTACACCATGGTCCGCCATCCAACTCCTTAGCGCCAAATTCATCCTTTGCAAGTTGGTAACCCCAATCTCTGAATCCTCCTTCAGTGAATTTCATGATGTTACCTTTGTGTACAAGAGTAACACTATCTTTGTCGTTATCTACAGCGTATTTGATTGCAGCGCGAACAATTCTAGCTGTCCCTTCTTTGCTTATTGGCTTAATTCCAATGCCTGAGGTATTTGGGAATCTAATTTTGTCAACTCCCATTTCATTTACTAAGAAATCCATTACTCTGGCAACTTCTTTTGAACCAGCTTCCCATTCAATTCCTGCATAAACGTCTTCACTATTTTCTCTGAAAATAATCATATCAACATCTCCAGGTGCTTTAACTGGGGAAGGAGTTCCTTCATACCAGCGAACTGGCCTAACACAGGCAAACAGGTCTAATTTTTGTCTTAGAGCAACGTTTAGCGAGCGAATACCTCCGCCTACTGGAGTTGTGAGTGGTCCCTTGATTGATACCAATCCAGTTCTCATTGCGTCAAGAGTTGCTTCTGGAAGCCATTCACCTGTATTTTTGAATGCTTTTTCTCCAGCAAGTGTTTCGCTCCATGTGATAGATTTAGCTCCAGCGTATGCTTTTGAAACGGCTGCGTCTACTACCTCGATCATTACCGGAGTGATGTCGACTCCAATTCCGTCGCCTTCAATATAGTGAACAACTGGGTTATCTGGTACTACTAGGGCTCCGTTTTCCATGGTGATTGGACTTCCTGACATGATGCTCACTAGGGCCGAACTTGCCCCCCTTCATCAACACAGCGGTCGACGGTGGGTTCATCTTGTATTGGGATTTGGGTCATTTATGCAAGGGATAGTAGAGTGGACCGGTGGGAAAAATATGGTAGGTATAAATTCCAATGGCCAGAGAATCGACATGAATTGGGAAGATGGGCCGAGTCCCATGCAACTCGCTTTACAGATGGTTGGGGCATGTTCTATTGTTGATGTAGTAATTGGACTTAAGGAAAGAGAATTTTCGAAAGTTTGGGTTGAAATGGATTCAACCAGAAACGATGAATCACCACGTTATTTCACATCTATGCATCTAGTCTACCATGTCGAGGGTGATGTTCCTCAAAAATTAGTAGAAAGAGTAGTTCACAAATCGCATGAAAAGTATTGCAGCGTTTCAAACAGCTTGCGAGATGATTGTAAAATAACATCTCAGGTTATCATTCATCAAAATCGAGAGTAATCCAACCATCTTGAATAGAAATATTGCTACATTCACATTCCAATCCAGAAGCTTGTAGCAACTGTCTAGGCATAGTTTCTAGGGCATTCAATATTAGATTCGCTAGACCATCGTGAATTTTAACCCAATTTGCACCAAGTCCTTCAGGTGCTGGATTCATTTTAGCAACACCATCGACGTTTACACTTGCCCAAGGACGGACTAAACCACCATCTCCTAGATCTACAATCATAGATAATTTGAGGTTGTTTTCATCGCATTCAAGTTCACTTGATGATGGCATTACTTGGAATCCTTCCGGTAGTTCATCTAGACCCGCTTCTCCCCTTTGATGTCGCATTCCAATCAATCGTCTGATCCATGCTAGGATTATTGAACTGCAGAAAACAAAATCATTGCCGGGAGGAGTGGTGGTAACTTGCTTTCCTCCTTTCCAGCCCCAAGAACAAATGTCATTTTTGACAGGTACAAGGTCAGGCATCCATGACAGAGCTCTAGGTTTTGCATTTGGGTGATTAACAAGTACAAATGCATCACCTTCGACTAATTCAGCTTCTTGGGGCTGTAGTGATTTTGGAACTGAAATTACCAGACCGAGAATAATTGCCAATGGATCAAGTGCCGGAGGCCACCCATCCAGTGGTTCAGCCTCTTCTTCAAGCCATACTCCTAGTGCAAGTTCCTCTCCTAAGCCTAATCCTTCAGCGAATTGAATAGCGTCACTCCAGCCTGTTTTAGACAGTCCAATGTCTAAGGCTGCTCTCCCCATTGAACGAGCACTTGAAGAAAGATTTTCTCTGTCATTTAATCCTTCTAACCACTCTCTCAAGATTTGGTCGCCATCTCCAAAAGATCTCCTGTCATTTTTGGACATATCAGCAAGCCATGACTGCTCTTGGATTGCACGCTCTTTGTCACTTAGACCCAATTGTTTCTGCAATGTTTCGAGCATTATAGCACCGTCTCTAGACAAGGCGCCATCTGACCAAGCTAAAGCCAGGCCATGCTCGAAAGGGGTCGGGGCCATCAATTAGCCTCCGATGATCTCTCGGACTAACTGTAGATGTCTCTCAAAACTTAGACCGAGTTCACCTCGTTTTCTAGCTAATAGTTTAACTTCTGAAGGGTCGAGAATGTCGTCCACCCAAACTGTTTCTAGGAGTAGTTTGTATGTTGCCTCAGAGGGGTTTGCACTACCTGCTGCGCCATTCTTGAGTTCTGGGACGTTATCGTCTTCGAAGGATATCACAACTTCTTCAGTTTGGCTTTCGTCTTCGTCTGCAAAAGCTGACAGCAGATCATCATCCTCTTCGAAAGCTGATAATGCGTCATTGCCTTTCGAGTAGGCTGGTTTCGTTCCAATTTCTAATTCAGCAAAGGGGTCAATATCCTCTTCGTCATCGCTTGGTAAGCCAGTTGTTTCAAAGGGTAACACAGTACTCACTAAAAATAACATAATTTGTCATAGTTATTGAAACCATGTATTGCCTCAGCACCAAGTCTGACCTATTTACAATACTAGATATATCCAGGATTAAAGAGTGACTGAAGATGGTTTAGACGGAGGTTTTGAGTGGGATAATTTTGTCCCTTTTGTTTTCAAAAGTAATAATCTAAACAATCTTTGGAAACTATAAACGCAGGGACGTCTAGAAATATTATCGCTGTGTAAAATTACTTTTCCTATGTCAGATGAATGACACTTCAGGTAATTTCAATATTTGAAAAACAATTGCAAACTGTGATGTTTTTTCCAACCCCCCGTAGGGTAATCTACAGATGTTAGGGTGGTTTTTACAAAAGCCTGCAAACAGCAAATCGCCCCCTTAGCCCGTCTAATTTTAACCATTAATGACTAACTTTGTATCTATGAATCAAGTGAGATGTACAATGCGTAAGGTGGTGGTCCTGCTAGTCATCCTTGCGTTCGTAGGACAAACTCAGGCCTTACCAGATGGAATTGGAAGCGTTGGAGACAATGGCTGTGCTTGCCATGGTGGTTCAGATGACTCAACTAATGTCACACTTTCTGGCCTTCCTGAAATTTACAATGCCTCTGAAGAATATGAGCTTACTCTAACTTTAGAATCTCCCGTAGAACAAAATGATGTCAAGGGAGGTTTTAGGATTCTTATATCACAAGGAGTGTTAACAGGTGAAGTGCAAGAGATTGATGGAGGATATACTCACAATTCTTCTCTGAATAAACAAAGATCGTGGACTATTAATTGGACTGCGCCACAACAAGACGACAAGCTGGCAACTTTCGTGATTCATGGAAATGCAGTAAATGGGAATGGACAGCCTACCGGTGATGAATGGCATTCGTTGTCATTAGCTGTAGCAGGTCCTAACTATACCGGAGACGTCAATGCTCCAGATTTAGGCGACACTACAGGTAAAATCACCAATAGACAATTTGCAGTTGCCGGAGTGGGGCTATTAGCCATCTTGACTTTGGCGTTCTTTGTAATAAAGGACTAATTTACAAACTCAATGTTTCTTGATTTTAATGCTCTTAGTTGGCGATTCTCACTCGCTCCGTGTATTTGTTCTGAGCGAACTCCTGTTAGAACAAGCATTACTCGTATATCCTCGCCAAGACTTTCGTCTACCGCCGCTCCCCAAATAATTCTAGCATTATCCGAGACTTTGCCTTGGATCAATTTAGCGCATTTTTCAGCCTCTCCTAGAGTCAGGCTCGATCCTCCAACTACGTTGATCAAAGCACCTCTCGCATCTGAAACATCAAGGTCCAAAAGTGGCGAGTGTAAAGCCTCCAGCGTAGCAGCTTCGGCACGCCCTGGCCCACTTGCAGCACCCAATCCAATCATTGCGACACCAGAACCGGAGTTAATGACTGCCTTCAAATCCTCAAAGTCAAGATTGACCATACCATCTGTCGTTAGTAACTCAGTTACACCTGTTATGGCACGCACTAGTAATTCATCACCCACCCTGAATGCACTTGCTAGTGGAAGATCTCGAACTCCTTCGATTTCGAGTAATCTTTCATTTGGAATAACAAGAATAGTGTCACAATATTCTCTTAGCCTCTCCAAGCCCCATTCTGCATTTTGTTTGCGAAGGGTTCCCTCAGAGTTGAATGGATAGGTTACCACTGCAACAGTCAATGCACCTTGTTCTTTTGCAAGGCGTGCAATATGACCTGCTGCACCAGTTCCTGAACCGCCTCCCATACCAGCTGTGATAATCGCTAGCTGGGTATCCTCCGTGATTTTACGTAGTCCACTTTCACTTTCCAGAGCAGCGGCTTCTCCTTTTGTAGGATCTCCACCGGCACCTCTCCCTCTTGCAGTTCTTCCAATGAGGACCTTATTTTCCAAAGGGCTCATCAAAAGTGCTTGGGCATCTGTGTTAATTGCATGTCCTGTTACGTAGCGATTTTCGAACAATCCCTCGTCGTGTAGTCGACTGACTGCATTGCATCCAGCACCGCCTACTCCATAGACTCTAATCCTCGGTTGTAGTGATTCTAATAATCGCTTTAGTTCCGCATCGTTAGATTCCATTTCTTCGACACTAGTTGGTCGAATAGATGGCCCTTCTTCTTCTTCTGCAAGCTCTAGTACACGCTCTATGAGGTGTCGCATGACGCTGCATCCAATTTGCACCTAATTTGAAGGTGCCGCCACCCGTAAGGTGCTAGAAGGCGATTATCAAACCCTTATTCAGTCGCGAAGGCCGTCTTCGCATACCTGGTAAACACATTCACCATCTGGTAGGTTTGGAGAGTCGACTAGGCGAGCGATTCTTCTTCCGCCCTTTGCCTTTCTTAGGTAAAGCCTGAAGGTTGAAGCGTGAGCTAGGACGTGTCCACCGATTGGCTTGGTAGGATCTCCCCACATTGCATCTGGCTTGCTCATGACTTGGTTAGTAACAAGGACAAGTGCGTTGTTGACATCAGCCAATTGCTTGAGATCTTTGAGATGCCTGTTCAATTTTTGCTGTCTGTTAGCAAGCATTCCTCTACCCACGAATTCAGCACGGAAGTGGCTTGTTAGAGAATCTACAATAATCATCTTTACATTGATTCCTCTGCTCATTCGCTTGATTTCTTCAGCGAGTAGCATTTGGTGAGCAGAGTTGTAAGCTCTTGCAACGTGAATTCTCTCTAGGACTGCCTCAGGATCTAGGCCATGGCCTCTTGCCATCTGAGTAATTCTTTCAGGACGGAATGTGTCTTCTGTGTCGATGTAGAATACGTCTCCATCAAGTCCACCTTGCTCAATAGGCATTGTGCAGTTCACTGCGAGTTGGTGTCCAATCTGTGTTTTTCCAGATCCGAATTCACCGTATACTTCAACTAAGGATTGTGTCTCAAATCCTCCTGCTAATAGGTCATCAATTGATTGAACCAT
>Ga0163110_10001074_pt1 | contig 13718 bp, 9 predicted proteins | sample CRUFie1St17metaG_FD_108703 | JGI IMG/M metagenome (GOLD analysis project Ga0163110, IMG submission 108703) | Marine microbial communities from the Costa Rica Dome - CRUD Field 142mm St17 metaG | ecosystem: Environmental > Aquatic > Marine > Oceanic > Photic zone | place: Costa Rica: the Eastern...
ATCAACGATTTACCTGATCCTGATTCACCAGTAAAAACATTTAACCCTTTTTCAAAATTAATTTCTATAATCTCAATCAGGGCTACATTTTGTAATTTTAATTCTTTTAACACAATGATTTCTACTTACACAAAAAAATTAGCCTCTTTTTACAGAAAATAAAAGGTATTCACAATATATAGTCATGAAAGAAGATTTTAAAGATTTTATAGAAACCTCGGGATTACTGGAATATGATCCAGTAACAATATCTAAAATATATAAAAAAAACCCACAAAGACTTTTAAAACGTTTATGGCAAACATTAATTCCTATATTTTCTTATATCGTCTCTGTCGGCTGGGATAAAATCACTGGTTCATTAAATAACAAGAATCAAGCAAGATTTAGAGCTAAACAACTTACCAATTTACTTGTAGAACTTGGGCCTGCTTTTGTAAAAGCCGGACAAGCTTTATCAACAAGACCAGATATTATTCCTGTTGTACTTTTAGAGGAATTATCACAATTACAAGATCAACTTCCAGGTTTTGATGGAGACGAAGCTATGGAATTAATTGAAAAAGATCTAAATAAAAAAATTAATGAGATTTTTTTAGAAATAGATAAGAACCCTATCTCTGCTGCATCTTTAGGTCAAGTTCATAAAGCAATCCTAAAAAATGGGGACACTGTAGCTGTAAAAGTTCAACGTCCGGGACTCAGAGAGCAAATCACTCTTGATCTTTACATCGTAAGAAATATAGCTATTTGGCTAAAAAATAATATTGGACTTATAAGAAGTGATTTAGTAGCTTTAATCGATGAATTAGGAAAAAGAGTATTTGAAGAAATGGATTATATAAATGAAGCAGATAATGCTGAAAAATTTAGGACTATGCATGAAAAAAATATTAAAATCGCAGTTCCAAAAATCTATCAGAAGTTTACTTCAAGAAGGGTTTTAACTATGGAATGGATTGAAGGTACAAAATTGACAAATCTTGAAGACGTAAAGAAATTAGGAATTGATCCTGATGAAATGATAGAAATTGGAGTTCAATGCAGCCTCGAACAACTTTTAGAACATGGTTTTTTTCATGCAGACCCTCATCCAGGAAATCTACTAGCATTAGAGGATGGAAGGTTATGTTATTTAGATTTTGGAATGATGAGCGAAGTATCAAGAGACTCAAGATCTGGTCTTATACAAGCTGTTGTTCACTTGGTTAATAAAAACTTTGATAAATTATCTCATGATTTCGTTAAATTAGGATTTCTTTCTAAAGAAGTAAATTTAGAACCAATAGTTCCTGCTTTTCAAGATGTTTTTGTAAATGCAATAGAACTTGGGGTGTCGAAAATGGATTTTAAAAGTGTTACTGATGATATGTCTGGTGTTATGTACAAATTTCCTTTTAAATTACCTCCATATTACGCATTAATAATACGATCACTTATCACTTTAGAAGGTATAGCTCTTAGTGTTGATCCAAATTTTAAAATTCTTGGTGCTGCTTATCCATATTTTGCAAGAAGATTAATGGAGGACCCTGATCCTCAACTCAGAGAAAGTCTTAAAGAAATGCTTTTTGATAATAGTCAATTTAAATGGGACAGATTAGAAGATTTGTTATCAAATGCAGCTAAGCAAACTGATCTTGACTTAGAAAAACTTTTAGATGAAGTAATAAATTTATTATTTTCTCCAAAGGGTGGGTTTTTAAGAAACGAGATCATTGATGGATTAACAAATCAAATAGATACTTTTAATTGGAAATTTATTAAAAATATAAATTATTATTTACCTAAGTCATTTAAATTAAAAATTAATTACCAAGAAGATATGAACAATATCATTTTTTCAATTGAACCTTTCACAAAATTTTTAAATGTTTTACAGAAGGTACCTGGATACTCTAATGAATTATTTTTTAAAAGAATTCCTCGTTTACTTAATGAACCCTACACTAAAGAGATGAGTTTAAAAATTGCTCAAAAGGTTACCGAGAAAAGTGTTGTTCGATTAGTGAAAATTGCTGCTGGAACTCCTATTTAGAATGAATATAAATAAATCTTCTTTTAAAAAGATAATTATTTTAATATTTTTTGGCTTAATAATTTTGCCAACTAATAAGATAAAAAGTGCTGAAGAAATTAAAATTGTTTATAGTATCTTTTCTAGAACAATAAAGGTTAAAGAGCTTAAAGAATTTGCACTTTATGGGGAAGCAGATAAAAATTTACAAAGACTTTTAAAACTAACAAATAGTCAAAATGATGATATTAAAGAAATTTTAGAAAAAGATTTTCAAATTCCGCTATCAATAGCAAGTAAATTAATGTATTCAGAGATTGGAAATGTAATTTTAACAAGATTATCAAAAATAATTCATCCTCCAAATGCGAGAGACGAAAAAACTGCAGTCTTAGCTTTAAGGTCAAGTGTTATCAAAGGAATTGATATTGGAGAAGGAAAAATCAATACTATAACTTTCTTTGAAGGTTACCCTACAAAAAAAGTTATTTTAAATGTTAATGCTTTGAGTAAAATCATGAATAAAGTAGAATCAATTGCTGAATTACTAGAATTTTTTACGAACTCACCTATTAACAAAATCAAGAAAACTTAAACTAATTATGGTTCTTAAACTTATCCAAAAAAAATTAAAACTAAATTATCGAAAGAAAAACTGGCCAGGATTAATTGAAGCTTATAGACAGTATTTGCCAATTAGCTCAAAAACCCCAATAGTTTCTCTTAAAGAAGGAAACACCCCATTAATATTGAGTGAAAAACTAAGTGATATCATTGGAAACAATACAAAAATATTCTTAAAATACGATGGATTAAATCCTACTGGCTCCTTTAAAGACAGGGGTATGACAATGGCAATAAGCAAGGCAAAAGAGGAAGGTTGTGAAGCGGTAATATGTGCAAGCACAGGTAATACTTCTGCTGCCGCTGCAGCTTACGCAGCAAAAGGAGGTCTTAAGTCTTTTGTATTAATTCCTGATGGCTTTGTAGCTCAAGGAAAATTAGCACAAGCATTAATGTATGGAGCAGAAATAATCTCTATAAAAGATAATTTTGATAAAGCATTAGAGATAGTTAGAGAATTATCGGAAAAATTTCCAATTACTTTAGTAAACTCAGTAAATCCTTACAGAATTGAAGGTCAAAAAACCGCTGCCTTTGAAATAATAGACGATTTAAAATTTTCTCCTGATTGGCTATGCATTCCCATGGGAAATGCAGGGAACATTACAGCTTACTGGAAAGGATTTAAGGAATATTCTCAACGTAATAAAAAATTGATTCTTCCAAAAATGATGGGGTTTCAATCTTCTGGTTCAGCACCTTTAGTAGAGAATATTATTGTTAAAAACCCTGATACCATTGCTACCGCAATTCGAATAGGAAATCCAGTAAACAGAGAAAAAGCTAAAATCGTAAAAAAAGAAAGCAAAGGAGACTTTCAATCAGTTACCGATATTGAAATAATTGAGGCCTATAAAATACTTGCTAGTGAAGGTATTTTTTGTGAGCCTGCCAGCGCCGCATCAGTTGCTGGTCTAATAAAAAACAAAAATAGAATCAAAAAGGAATCAACTATTGTATGCGTTTTAACAGGTAATGGATTAAAAGATCCTGACTGTGCAATTAAAAATAACGATGCTGTTTTTACAAAAAATGTTGAACCAAATTTACAAGACATATCTAAAAAACTTGGTTTCTAAAAAACCAATTAAAAAAGTGAATGTGGAAAAGTAAGGCAACAGGCTTAAATATGTGAAAAACTTTAATAAAAAACTTAAATATTGTTAATTTGTTTTATTAATAAATTAATAATTAAAAATCTTTTAACATTACTAAAAATTTTTCCACATAAGAATTAAAACATTTATCAATCCAGTAAAGAAAAACAGAGGTTTTCCTCAGATTCCACAACACCTACTACTACTAAATTTTTTATTTTTATAATATAAATAATATTATTTAGTTTTCATAAAATCTAATTAAAAAAGAAATGGAATAACTGAAAAGAAGCATTATCATGTATTTATAAATAATTTTTTTAATGGATATCATCTGTAAGCAAAGTGAGTTAAATAATGCTATTCAGCTTGTAAGTAAGGCTGTAGCCTCAAGACCAACACATCCTATTTTATCTAATGTTTTAGTAACAGCTGATGAAGTGACAAATAAGATAAGTTTAACTGGATTTGATTTAAATTTAGGAATTCAAACTTCTTTTGATGCGACGGTTTCTCAAAGTGGAGCTATTACAATACCTTCTAAGTTGTTATCTGAAATTGTTTCTAAATTACCTAATGAATCACCTGTCTCATTAACTGTTGAAGAATTATCAGATAATATTCTTTTAAAAAGTGATAGAGGTTCTTTCAATATTAAAGGAATACCCTCTGATGATTATCCTAAATTACCTTTTGTAGAAAGCGGTACATCACTTGAAATAGATCCCTCCTCATTTCTTAAAGCTTTGAAAATGACTATTTTCTCAAGTAGTAATGATGAGTCTAAACAATTATTAACAGGTGTAAATTTTAAATTTAAAAAAAGTGTTTTAGAATCAGCTGCAACAGATGGTCATAGATTAGCCGTAATATTAAACAATGATCAAGATTTAAATCCTCAGGATAATAATGATAATTTTAAGGAGAGTGATTTTAATTTATCTGTGACAATTCCAACCAGGTCATTAAGGGAAATTGAAAAACTTGTAAATTATAAATCTAATGAAAACTCAATAAAGCTTTTTTATGATAAAGGTCAAGTAGTTTTTATTTCTGCTAATCAGATTATTACTACTAGAACTTTGGAGGGCAATTATCCAAATTATTCTCAATTAATTCCAGATTCTTTTTCAAAAATATTTAAGTTTGATAAAAATTCTTTTATTGAATCTCTTGAAAGAATAGCTGTTTTAGCGGATCAACAAAGTAGTGTAGTAAAAATTACTTTGAATGATGATAAATTCGCTTCAATAAGTGCTGATGCTCAGGATATTGGTAGTGCAGAAGAGTTATTACCCGTTACATACTCTGGTGAAAAATTAGAAATTGCTTTTAATGTTAAATATCTTTTAGAGGGATTGAGGGTTATTGTCTCTGATAATGTTCTCTTAAAATGTAATCTTTCAACTACCCCCGCAGTTTTAGTCCCAGATGACAATATTACATCCTTTACTTATTTGGTGATGCCTGTACAGGTTAGATCATAGTTTGAAATTACCTAAAGAATATCTATTAAGTAATTTATTAAGTCATAATGTCAGAGGAAGTATGTCATTATCTTATGGGGTAGGTGAAGCTGTTTGGATGCATCCTCCTGTACATAGAATTTTAGGATGGTCTAGTAAACCTTCAAATTTTAATTTACAAAGAAATGTTTGGAGATTAAATCAAATAAGTCAGATTATTAATAATGAAATATTTATAAAAGGTGAACCTGCTATTACTGATTTGTCTGTCTTAACTAGGTTTCCCAATTTGTTATTTGCAAATTTAATAAATACTAATGGTTTAAAAATAGGAATAGTAGCTGATTTTGTTTTTGAATTCAAAACAGGAAAAATTAAATATTATTTAATCTCAAGATCAAACCCTAAAATTCCAGGTTCTAGCAGGTGGAAATTGGATGTTCGAAGTATTGTTGACCAACAACCTGGTTTGGTCTTTTGCTTAGAAGAAAGTTTAAACGATTTTTCTCTCTTAAAATCAAGTTTCAAAAATGAAGTATTCAAACAAGGTAAGGTGTTAATAAATAGATTTGATGATATGAAAAATGTCGCAACTAATAAACTTGAAAATTGGCTAGAAGATGATGAGATTTCAGAGGAAGATATTACAAATCAATCAATTTACAAAAAAGATAAAAATTTCTATTCTGATAATATGAATTTAAAATCCTCTAACAGAAAAAAAGATGATGATCCTTGGATTTAGATAATGATTGATTTTTTAGACTCAAATTCTTATGATATTGATCAAGCCTTAGAGGCAGAGAATTTAAAAAGAGAAGATTACCAAGAAATATGCAAAAGGCTAGGTAGGTCGCCAAATAGAACAGAGTTAGGCATGTTTGGCGTAATGTGGTCAGAACATTGTTGTTATAGGAATTCAAAACCTCTTTTAGCTAAATTTCCTACAAAAGGAAAATATGTTCTTATAGGACCTGGTGAAAATGCAGGTGTTATTGATGTAGGTAATAATCAAAAATTAGTTTTTAAAATAGAAAGTCATAATCATCCCTCAGCAATAGAGCCTTTTCAGGGAGCAGCAACAGGAGTAGGGGGCATTTTAAGAGATATTTTTACTATGGGCGCCAGACCAATAGCTGTTTTAAATTCTTTGAGATTTGGAAGTCTTGAACATACTTCGAATATTTCTTTACTTCGTGGGGTTGTTTCTGGGATTGCACATTATGGTAATTGTGTGGGTGTTCCTACGGTTGGGGGTGAAATTAATTTTGATGATAGTTATTCAGGAAACCCTTTAGTTAATGTTATGGCTTTAGGTTTATTAGAAACTGATGATATTGTTTGTTCGGGAGCTAAAAAGTTAGGGTCTCCAGTCCTTTATGTTGGTAATACTACAGGTAAAGATGGTGTTGGTGGAGCTAGTTTTGCAAGTTCTGAATTATCAACCTCTTCTTTAGATGACAGACCTGCTGTTCAAGTAGGTGATCCCTTTATAGAAAAAAGCTTAATTGAAGCATGTTTAAATGCTTTTAAAACAGGCGATGTTTTAGCTGCTCAAGATATGGGAGCTGCTGGAATTACCTGTAGTAGTGCAGAGATGGCAGCTAATGGTGGCTTAGGAGTTTCAGTTGATTTAGATCTTGTTCCTGCTAGAGAAAAAAATATGACTCCTTATGATTATCTTTTATCTGAATCTCAGGAAAGAATGTTGTTTGTGGTTAAAGAAGATAAAATTGATAATCTTATAAATAAATTTAAACGATGGGGTTTATACGCTTGTGTTGTTGGAAAAGTGATCAAGGAAAAAGAAGTTATTATTACACATAAAAAGAAAATAGTTGCTCAAATACCAACTTCGGCTTTATCTGATAAAACTCCTATTACTCATCATCAAGTAATGAATAATCCGCCTGCGTATATTTTGAATAAATGGGAATGGAAGGAAGAATATTTACCTAAAATAAAAAACAATGGATTGTTTTCTTTAAAGTTTGAAAAGGTGTTTTGTTGGAATGATATTATCTTATATCTATTATCTACTCCATCAATTTCTTCTAAAAACTGGATTTATAACCAATATGATTATCAAGTTCAACTAAATACTGTTTTTAAGCCTGGTCAGGCAGATGCAGCAGTTATAAGGCTTAGAAGTCAACATGATAAAGTCAAAGGAAAAAAATATACAGGTATTGCAGCATCTGTAGACTGTAATAATAGATGGGTTTTTTTGGACCCTTACAGAGGTAGTATTGCTGCAGTTGCTGAATCTGCTAGAAATGTTAGTTGTGTAGGAGCCAAGCCAGTTGCAATAACAAATAACTTAAATTTTTCATCTCCTGAAACAGATATTGGTTATTGGCAGTTAGCTTTATCTTGTAAAGGTATTTCTAAAGCTTGTGAAATATTCGAAACTCCAGTAACAGGAGGTAATGTTTCCTTATTTAATGAATCTAAAGATAACAATGGAGTTGTTACGCCTATTCATCCAACTCCTGTAATTGGAATGATAGGTATTATAAATGATTCTGATAGAGCAGTTTCTTCTGGCTGGAAATCAGTTGATGATGAAATTTGGATGATAGGTTCTAATTTATCTGAGATAACATTAGGAGCAAGTTCTTATTTAGAGTATTTTCACGGCCAAATTACAGGAAGGCCTCCAGAAATTAATTTAGAAGATGAAAAATTATGTCAAGAAATAATTAGAAATGGTATTTATAAAGATTATGTTGTTTCATGTCATGATATTAGTGATGGAGGTTTATCTATAGCTTTAGCTGAATGTTCAATCCTTTCAGGTTTAGGAGCTCAAATAAATATAGAAGATGATTTTAGAGAAGATAAATTATTATTTGGTGAAGGTGGGTCTAGGATTATATTTTCTATAGATATTAATAAAAAAGATAGTTGGCTAAAGTACTTAAATGAAATAAGTGAAAACTTTAAAGATAATCTTTACATAAATAAGATAGGTACTGTTTCGAATAATAAATTACAAATAAAATATTTAAATAAAGACATTTGCGATTTAAAAATAAGTGCATTAGCTGATAAATTTAATAATGGAATAATTAAAAATTTTTAAAATGAAAGTAATTGATATACCCTTATTTTTTGCTATCAATTAAGTTATGTGCGGAATTGTAGGAATTGTTTCTTCTGAAGATGTAAACCAGCAGATCTATGATAGTTTGCTTCTTTTACAACATAGAGGTCAAGATTCTACTGGGATTGCAACGATGGAAGAAAATATGTTTCATATTTATAAATCAAAAGGCCAGGTTAATACAGCTTATAGAACAAGAGACATGAGAAATCTTGTTGGAAAAGTTGGATTAGGTCATGTAAGATATGCGACTAAAGGATCTGCGGAAAGTATAGAAGAAGCACAACCTTTTTATGTTAATGCTCCTTATGGGATTGTTCTTATTCATAATGGTAATCTTACGAATACTAGAGAGTTAGAAAAACAATTATTTAATATTGATAGAAGACATACAAATTCATCTAGTGACACTGAAATGTTATTAAATATATTTGCAACAGAATTACAAGAACAAATTCATGGACAAGAGTTAGATCCAGATTTGATTTTTAAAGCAATCAAGTCTTTACATAAAAGAGTGCAAGGTTCATATGCTGCTATATCATTGATTTCTGGTCATGGTTTATTAGCTTTTAGAGATCCTTTTGGTATAAGACCACTGGTTATAGGAAAAAGAATTTCGAATAATAATAAAGAAGAATGGATGATTGCAAGCGAATCTCTTGTTCTTGAAAACAACGATTACTCAATAGTTAGAGACGTTAAACCTGGTGAAGCAATTTTTATTAGTAAAAAAGGAGAATTCTTTTCAGAACAGTGTTCTGAGAATCCAAGCTTATTTCCTTGTGCTTTTGAATATGTTTATTTAGCAAGGCCTGATTCAATTATGAATGGTATTTCTGTATATAAAGCTCGTTTAAAAATGGGTGATTATCTTGCAGAATCAATAAAAAAAATAATAAAAAGTGGGGATGTAGATGTGGTGATGCCAATCCCTGACTCTTCAAGACCAGCTGCAATGCAGGTAGCTAGGCAATTAGGTATTGAATATAGAGAGGGGTTTTTTAAGAATAGATATGTAGGAAGAACTTTTATAATGCCAGGTCAACATAAAAGGAAACAGTCTGTTAGGCAAAAATTAAATGCTATGAGTGCTGAATTTAAAAATAAAAATGTTTTAATCGTCGATGATTCAATTGTAAGGGGAACTACATCAAAACAAATTGTTCAAATGGCTAAATTTGCTGGTGCCAATAAAGTCTTTTTTACCTCAGCTGCTCCTCCTGTTCGTTTCCCACATGTATATGGAATTAATATGCCAAATCGAGAGGAATTAATAGCTCATAATAGATCAATTGTTGAGATTGCAAAACAACTTGAAATCGATGATTTAATTTATCAGACAAATGAAAACCTTAGGAAATCAATTATTGACGATACTGATATAAAAGATTTGGAAATGTGTTGTTTTACAGGTTTATATGTAACTGGAACAGTAAATGATGAGTACCTTAACTGGGTAGAAACTGAATATAAATCTTAAAATTATAAATAATATAAACAAGTTATATTTTTAATATATTCATCTTCTTGAAATCTTATAAAATCAGTATCAAATAAATATTTATTGGGTTTAATATCAATTGTTTTAAGATTTAATTTTGTAATGTTTTCTTTATTTGTCTCAAGAATACAGTATTGATTATTAGTAAATAATTTCATATATTCATCATTTTTTATTTTTATTTTTTCATTAAGATATCCCATTTTGTAGATATGTGAATTAGAAATTTCATTTATGTTTATTTTAAAAATTTTTCCTTTTTTAGATATGATATAAATGTCATCATTTTTTTTACAATTACATCCAAATATAATTTTTTCTTGTGGTAAAAGTTTTATTAAATTTGATCCTTGTGATTGTTTTGAGGATGGTGTTATGTATGAGTTTGATAAATTAAATTTAAATATTCTTCCAATTGAAGTAATTATAATTAAAAGTTCATTTTGATTTGACACAAAAGAATTTATGATTTTGTTCCCCTTGCTTTGTTTGATAATAGAAAAACTTCTATTAGTATTTATCATATCTTTATTGATAATTATTTTTTTGAATCTGCCGTCTTTAGTTAATAAGCATAAAAAATTTTCTGCGTCTTTTTGTAAATAATGAAAATTTAAAATTTCACTTGGATTTATATTATTAAGTAATTTATTATCTAATTTACAATCATTATTAATAAGTAGTTTCCAGTCAATATTTATAAATTTTCCAGATATTGTAAAAGCAAATATTTTTAAATTTTTACTAATATTACAATTAAATATAAAATTATTTTTGCTATTTAAATTTATATTTTTCATTTCTATAAACTTTTTATAAATATTTGATTGGATTTTTCTTAAATAGAATTTATTATCAATAGTTATTTTCATATCTTTATTAATAATATCTTCAATAATTTGTTTATGTATTGATTTATCATCGCATGCTTGGCTATGATTTTTTAAGATTTTTGTTTTTCTTTTTTGATTATATTTTTTCTTTAGATTTCTAAGTTCTTCAATAAGATTAGATAGAAGAATTTCTCGTTCATTAAGGATTTTTTGAAGAGATTTTTTCTTGTTATTTAGTTCTTCTATATTTTTATTTATTTGATTTCTTTCTAGTGTTGTTAGTTTTTTTATTGGCATGCTCAAAACAGCATCAGCCTGTTTTTCTCCTAGGTTTAAACTATTGCAAAGAATATATTTTGCTTCCGAGATATCTGCAGAATTTTGTACTATTTCAATAATTTTTTTAATGTTTTTTACTGCAAGAGCAAAACCCTCAAGAATTTCAAGTTTTTCTGTTGTCAAGGATAGATGATGTTCTGTTCTTTGTCTTATAGTCTTTTCTCTAAATTCAAGAAAATTATTCAGATAATCTTTTAAAGATAATTGGACAGGCTTCCCCTCTACAAGTGCAAGAAAAATCGCACCAAAATTAGTTTGTAAAGTTGTTTTTTTGTATAATTCAGAGATTAATAATTCCTGATTAATATCTCTTTTAACTTCAATTATTATTCTCATACCATCTCTATCGCTTTCATCTCTGATATCTGCAATACCATTAATTTTATTATTATTTACAAGGTCAGCTAATTTTTCTATCCATCCTGCTTTACTAATTTGATAAGGCAACTCTGTAATAATTAAAGCATTTCTTTTGTGTTTTCCTTTTCCTAAAATTATTTCTTCGGGATGAATGATTCCTCTCATTGTTATTGAGCCTCTTCCGTTTAAATAAACTTCTTTTATACTTTCTGTATTAATAATCTCTCCACCAGTAGGAAAATCTGGGCCAAGAACAATATTATTTAACTTTTCCTCATTAGTATTTTTATTTTTTATTAGTAATATTAGCGCATCAACAATTTCTCCTAGATTGTGAGGAGGAATATTAGTAGCCATTCCTACAGCTATTCCTGAGGAGCCATTAAGTAAAAGAAAAGGTAATTGAGCGGGAAGTACATCAGGTTCTTGTTGCGAACCATCAAAATTGTTTGAAAATGAAACTGTATTAGAGTCAATTTCTTTCAGAAGAGCTTCATTTGCTATTGGAGCAAGTCTGGTTTCTGTATATCTCATTGCTGCAGGTGGGTCATCATCAACGGATCCAAAATTTCCATGCCCATCAAGTGTTGGATATTTTGTTGAGAAGTTTTGTACTAACCGAACTAGGGCGTCATATACAGCTTGGTCTCCATGTGGATGATATTTTCCTAAAACATCTCCAACAACTCTTGCACATTTTCTAAAAGGTCTTTCAGGCGTAAGGCCTAATTCATGCATTGCAAATAAAATTCTTCTTTGCACTGGTTTAAGGCCATCTCTTGCGTCTGGAAGTGCACGACCAACTATAACGCTCATCGCATATTCTAAATATGAGCGTTGCATCTCATGATGTAGAGAGATGGTTTTAAAATTTTCCTTAGTCATGAGAGCAGTAAAACTATTACAGACTGTTAGAAACTAAGTTTAGATTAATAGGAAAAAAAATATTTACCAGTAAAAACCTCTAAAGCTGTTTATTTTTTTAAGAGTTTAGCTGTAGCAATATCTTGTTTTAATTCTTTCGAAGAAAATAATTTAGTTGTTTGTTGTTGTATTTTTTGCCCCCAAAGTTGCTCTTTTCTATATTCATCATCAACATAATTTGGGTTCTTTGATAATGCTTCTTTAGCTAATATTATTGCTTCCTTGAAATTTTCATTTTGAATGCATACTGCAAGAGCTAAAAGTGGTTCAGCATTATTTTCAATTTCGATTGCCTTCTTAAAATTTTCTATTGCAAGTGGAATATTATTTAATTCAAACAAGACGAGTCCTTTATTATTAAAAGCTTGCCAAAAAGTTGGTTTAATAATAATTGCTTCATTAAAAGTATCTAGAGATTTTTTAAAATTTTTCTCCATCAAATACATATTTCCAAGTTGAAAAAGGCCATTAATATTCTTAGGGTTTAAATTTAATCCTTTTTTTAAAGAGTTTTGAGCATCTTTAATTTTATTTTGTTTTATGAAAATAGAACTTTCTGAGAAATATAATTCACTCATTTTTGGATCGATATTTTTTCCTTTTTTAATGGAATTCAATGCATCTTGATAAAGCTTATTAGCAATTTGTGCTTCAGCTAATAAACTCCATATTCTTGGGTCACTGTTATTAAGAGATATTGCTAGTTTTGCTAAATTCAAGCTTTCTTTAATCTGTCCAAAATATAGTAATTGGTAAGCATTTTTTGCTATTGCAAAACTATTTTTTTTAAGAATATCTTCGTTTGGTAGGTTATATAAAGGGATTATTGCTTTTAAATTTCCAGTAAAGACAAAATTTAATATAAAAACCTGAATAAAGAATAAAGTTTTGAATGTTTTTTTTAACATAATTTATTTACGTATAACAGCTTTAATATTTCTTCGCCACATCCATGGTTTAATCCTTTTAAGTGTAGTACCCTTTAACTTATCTGCCCATTCATCATCGTTCCATAGTAATGCATCTTGATCTAAATTAGTGATCCATTCTTTTGGTTTTACTTCATAACTTTGATTAGTAGGCACAGATTTATTCCATGGACAAATATCTTGACACATATCGCATCCTGCAATCCATCCATTTAAGTTACTCTTGATTTCACTTGGTATTTTTTCATCTCTATTTTCAATTGTATGATAAGCAATGCATAATTCAGAATTTATAACAAAAGGCTCAGTAATTGCATTTGTTGGACAATGATCAACACATTTATCGCATTGTCCACATAAAGGTTTAGATGGAATATCAGGAATTAATTCTTTGTTTAAAATCATAAATCCGAGTGTTAGCCATGATCCATATTTTTTATTTATTAAATTACTATGTTTCCCAATCCACCCCATGCCAGATTCTTCTGCCCATGCTTTTTCTAAAAGGGGAGATGAATC
>Ga0163110_10001075_pt1 | contig 13718 bp, 8 predicted proteins | sample CRUFie1St17metaG_FD_108703 | JGI IMG/M metagenome (GOLD analysis project Ga0163110, IMG submission 108703) | Marine microbial communities from the Costa Rica Dome - CRUD Field 142mm St17 metaG | ecosystem: Environmental > Aquatic > Marine > Oceanic > Photic zone | place: Costa Rica: the Eastern...
CTTGACCCAGTTAACTTACCACGATTGAAAGATAACAAAAAACCGACACCTATCTTGCTAGATCATCTGATTGTTTTTGACATTGACATGAGACCATTTTGTAAGAAAAAATTGGAAACTGCGAGATTGGCAACATTAGAACTAAAAAATTGGTTAAGCGAAAATACCGACTTAAAGATTCAACATATCTCGTTTTCAGGAAGCAAGGGATTTCATTTAATCGCCAAGGACCCAAATCGGGATTTATTTGCCGAACCGGATCCGAAATTAAGAGAAGAAAAAGTCAGAGAACAAAGGAAAGAATTGCTACAAAGAGTATTGGATGCTGGCCACCCAGTTGATCCCGTAGTGACTGCTGACACGAGGCGAATTATTCGTGTACCTGGAACTATTCACGGCTCTACAGGTTGGATTTGTAGTATCATTGAAGATGATTGGCTTGAAAAATCAGTAGATGATTGGATAGAAAAAATACCAAGACATGATTTAGCGGTTAAGATACCAAAGAATCCTCCATTTACTTTACCAAAATTATCTCTTGGAAAGAAATTTACTAAATCACAAAATAAAGCAAAATCTGAGTCTGAAGAATTCATCAGTGTTGAGGTAAGTACACATGTGCATGGAACAAAAGACCGCTCGGCATTAATCACATATCTTCCCTTGAAATGGGGAGAGCCTAAACAAGCCATTTCTCGGGCTCAGGAGCATTTTGAAGAATTGGATTTAGGGCCGGTGGCATATCTAGAGGATGGTAGAAATGTGCTTGCAATCATCCCTAGGGCTTTTCCTAGAGATTACTTGATTAGCAAATTAAGCAAAATTGGACTGAATGGATTTGCAAATGATTTGAGAAGATTTGAGCATGCATGGGTTAGAATTTCTGGAAGAATGGTAAGTGAGGGTTGGGAATCAGAATTAGAGCCAATAACTGTCTTGGGATATGAGGCGAGCTCAAGGTGTAAATTCCCGTGGTCTTCATCCCATTTGGATTTGTGTAAACGTCTAGGTTTACCGATCAGAGTTGATTCCTCAGAGTTCGCTGGCTCCAAAGAAGCAGCGATTAGAGTCGCTGTCCGGCGCTGAGTTTATGTTCTGTGCCGATTTCCATCAAATGTCCCAAAGAAGGAGCCCAGTGGGCAATGACTGCAACATGCTACGCATGTGACTCGTAGGTACCTCACCGACCTCGGCGCCGGGACAGCGCCGAGGTCATTTCAAGGAGCGACTAGTGTGGCTGTAGAAATCATATTAGCCATTATTTTGATGTTTTTTAGTGGAATATGGGCAGCAATTAAGTTTGTAGATGAGCAAACAGATAACAAGTTAGTTTTCTTCGTTCCTGCAGCATTGCTCTCCTTGTTCGTACTTTCTGGAATTGGAGATAGCCTTGCTTTCTTTGCATGCCTCTTAGCTTTCGGACCAATAATTGTGATGTTAGTTTATGTTGGCGCCCATCAAGGTACCGGAAAGGCCGTCAACTACGGCCTCTCTCAAGGAAATACACGACGGAATACTCAACGGATTCGAAGTCGAAATGCACCTGATCTAAACAGAAAACTAGCACCCAGTTACATTCGAGCTTATGACAGATTGATAGGATATATTGAGGCTCGCGGGGGGGCGATAAAATCTCGAGAAGATGGGACACGCAGACTTTCAAAAATTTGGGGAGTCTCTGAGTCGGAAGTCGGGAGATTCTTTGATAGCCCCTATGTGATTAAGGTGCTTGACCTCAAGGAAGTAGTTGCTGAAGAAAACAAGCAAGAAGTCATCGGTGATGAATGGTGGGAAGAGGGCTACGAGGTCAAATCAGAAATCAAATCATCACTCAATACTGATACTGGAGATTTATGTGGCCATCCTGGATGTGGTAAATCGGTAAGCGCATTTGATTTCAGGTGCTATACATGTCGAAATCGGTTTTGTCCTGAGCATGCAGGTTCAAGTATTGATTGTCAAAAATGTTCCAATTAATCAGAGAAAAATATTTTTCTGATTAATTGAAGACTGTGGTACAAGGCCCTGTTCTTTGATAGCAGAAACCATTTGCTTACCGGATTTACTATGACCGTACATTACTGCTCCGGGACTCACTCGCTCATTCCAATAATGTTGGAAAATAACAGCATCCTCTTTGTTTTTGCAAAGTGCTTTCGGAACTGAATGGAACATTGCAAGTTTATTCTTCTTGGAACGAACATATTTTGCTAGAACTTCAGGTAGCATTTTACTAAGCCAATTATCTGTGATTATTTTCACTTCCCTAGGAATAACGTACCTCGGATTATCTAGAGGCCCTAGTATTTCCTGCATTGCTACGGCAAAAATTGCGGTTTCCTCTTCATTTGCTTCTTTCAGATATGCTCGCATCCAACCTCCACTTCTGGAACCCCCTCCAATTTCCGCCTCTGAGTTAATCAATCCTAATTCCTTGAGCGACAAAGCAACAGCTTCACCAATTGAAATAACCAATGAATCGTTGTTTATTTCATTCAGAGCAATGCCATTAGCATAGAAGGTTTTTCCAGCCCCTAAATTCATTTTGATTTCCACAGCCTCTTTGGGTTCAGCATTGAATGGTTGTCCAATATTCCAAAGCCCCCTTGTTCTAGGCCTATTTTTTGCTCTCAGCAACATCTCTTCATTGAAGATGTTCATGGTTTCCGATACACCCTCAGGTTTGGCTTCCGTAAATGCAGCATGAACGTGGCCGACCCCTTTCTCTATCGCTCCATCATCTCCAACACCGTAGAGTTGTTTGTGTTTTCTTTGGAACCTAAGGTAGTCATCGAAGCCTTTCTCGTATTCATCTGCTAGGCATATAATGTCCCAATTATTTGCAACCTTTTCCGGCCAAAGTTTGTCTAGCCTAAATGACCTACCCCTCAATTGATTGATACTCATACTCGTTGTTACTGTAGTTAAATCGATTAGAACATTGATTCTACTTGCGTCCCAACCTTCTCCCAGAAGACCTCTGGTGCCTACAAGGCAATTCGTCACGCCTTCTTGGAATAATTCTGTAATCATCATTGTGTAATATCTCGGGAGCCAATCTTTACCCTTACCTCGGATTTCAAAATATTCACCTCGCTCAATATATTCGAATTTAATTTCCAAACCCCTTTCATCTACCCACTGTTCAAATCGAGGGAATATTTTCTGTAAAAGATCATCATCGACCAGAACCGTGGTTCCCGTCATCAATACAGGATTCAGCCTATCAGTTGCCTCTGATTGCAGCACCGCTCTGTAAGCCGCAACTGCACCACCTGCTTCTTTGTCCAATACGTCCTCAACCAGCGTGGTGGCAGATGTTTTCTCGAAATCGGTGACAATAACCGCTCGGATATCGGGGCCTAGTGCTTGCATTTCATTTGTCAGAATTTCTCTAAGAGCATCATATTTAGCCGAAGCATATGCCATTACCCTACTGATTGGAGACGCACACAATCTAGCACCTGAGCCTGTGATTTGAACTCCGAGTAATCGTAATTTCTGCTTCGCTTCATCTGCTAATTCATGGTCCTTCTTATTGCTGGATCGCATTAACCCATTACGGATATATCTGTCAAGAATAGTAACCATGGAGCCCTGACTATTTCCCTGACGAACGAACTCTTGATCAGGAGGGGGGATGTCGGCCGGAAGACTCCTTCCATTTTGTACAAGAAAGCCTCGGGCCCTGTCTGCCAACCCGGGATCTCTCTTCCTGAATGAGGTCCAATCCGAGGCTTTTCCTGATGGTAAATCAAGTTCGGATAAAGTTCTGGCTAGCCAAACATCTAGCCCAGGAACTCTATCCTCAGAATCATCCGGACCCTGCCTCAAAGTTTTGATTAATTGTCTGAAGTCTGTGGTTGCATTTGCTATATACTTCAGTTCCTTCTCTGAAGGTCTTACGAAATATGCCAAGTCTTGGTATGGCGCCAAGTTCCCGTCACGAACTAAGGCTGGAACCGGAACTTCATAGTCAACCTCTCCAAATAAATCGAGATACATGTTATCTTCCTTTGGAGCATCGTCTACATCTGGTGGAGTTGCGGTTAGACCCAATACAATTGGTTCGTCTAAAAATTCAACAATTTCCAAAAGAACTCTGCCCCAATGTTCCAGTAGATGATGACATTCATCGAGTATAATCAGCCCAACGCCAGCCTCCTTTAATCTCATCAAATTGGCTTTGGCAGAGTCATGTAAGACCCAAAGAGCATTCCCATGTTCAGATAAATCATCTCGAACTTTTTTCCTAAAGTGGCTCAATCTATCTGCATAATATTCTGGGTTTTTTTCCTCCAAATCTTCAATCCAAGATATTGCACTTTCTCGATCTTCAGCCTCAATCCGATCTATATCTGGAGTCATCAATTTACTAATCCAAAGTTCCATCGCGGATTCATCTAAATCCTCTCCACCCCTCTTTGGCAGCGTAACAGATTGGTAAGTTAGAGAGGTAAGTATCCCAGGGTTCTTCGGGTCGGTTCCAATCTCATCATCTCTACCGTCTAAATTGAACAATTCCTTTGCCCTCTCTACCCACTGAGCCTGTATAGCCGAATTTGGGCTCAGGACTAGAGTTGGCAATCTTACAAGGTCAGACCAGACATACAATCCAAGAACTGTCTTTCCTGAACCAGGCGGAGCTACAATGAGTAACTCTTTCGAATCAATTTCTAATTCTTTACGAATTATTCCAGAGGAAGCGACTTGGGATGGCCTGAGTTTCCCAGAAAAACCAATTTTCCCGAAATCTGAGGCCATACTAATTCACTCTGCAATCGTTTCATGATCTAGAATTAATCCGTCTAATGATGATCCGTCATGAATTATGCAATTGTTTCCAATTAAGCAATTCCTTATGGAACAATTTTCACCAATTTTCACGCCCTCAAGAATAACGGAATTCTCCACAATTGTCCCATTTCCAACATGAGAATTTCGCGCAACAGAACTTGAGATTATTTTTCCAGAATTTACGACATTATTCCCAAACCATGTACTGTCCTTTGTCTCACCTGTGGAAAATCTTCCAGAATTAATGCATGCTTGGGTTGCCTCAACAAATGATTCAGGAGTGCCGGCATCTACGAACATGCCTTCGAACGGGAATCCGTTCAATACACCATTTTCTGCAATTTTCTCGTACACATCTCTCTCCATGCTATGTCTGCCCTCCGGCATATAATCGAAAATCTCGGGTTCAAGAAGATAGGTTCCAGCATTGATTAAATTTGAGAACGCTTCTTCGATAGGAGGTTTTTCCTGGAATCTCATGATTTTGCCAGTTTCCGCGATATAATCTGCGACTCCAAATCTCGAAGGGTCTTCTACAGGCCAAAGTGAAATTGTAGCTAAACCTCCGTTCTTCTTATGAAATTCTAACATATCCTTTACTTTCAAACTTGTAATTAAATCACCATTAATCACACAAAAGGTACCATCTGAAAGATGAGGACGACAATTGGCAATCGCTCCCCCAGTCCCTAAGGGCTCTGTTTCCTCAACGATTACGACTTCGTATGGAAGGTCAATACTCGAAAAATAATCTCTCATTTGATCTATGCCATAACCTGCAGCAATTAGCACCTTATCGACTTCAGATTCGGGAAGTACGTTTAGCACGTGTTCAATCATTGATTGATCCAAAATAGGTAGAAGCGGCTTAGGGATAGAATTGGTCCAAGGCCTAAGTCGGGTACCAAATCCTCCCGCCAGAACCACTACGTCCATGGTTGTGCGGGCGCATTTACTACTTTCAGCACTTCGTGTCCCCGACGCCTCCCGCAAATTCACAAGGCGCATCGTTGAAAGACGGATGTTGAGTCGCCGGAGCGTCGACATGAATATTCACGAGTATCAGGGAAAGGCACTGTTTCGTTCTGCGGGAGTAAAGGTTCAGGATGGAGTTCATTGCAAATCTGTTGAGGAAGCGCTTACCGCTTACGATTCACTAGGCTCAAAAGTTGTTGCTGTGAAGAGCCAAATTCATGCAGGTGGACGCGGGAAAGGTAACCTTTACTGTCCTGATTCAGGAGATTTATTGATGGAGGGTGGAGTAAAAATCGCTTTTTCGAAAGATGAGGTCAAGGAATATTCTGAAAATATTCTAGGCCACATTCTAGTTACAAAACAGACCGGCCCCGAAGGGAAATTGGTCAGTAACCTCTACGTCGAAGCAGGATGCGAAATAGAACACGAATATTATCTCGCATTATTAGTCGATAGGGAGGCAAAGGCTGTGCTAATCATGGCCTCAACTGAAGGCGGAATGGATATCGAAGAAGTAGCAGAAAACACCCCTGAAGCGATTCACAAAATTTGGGTCGATCCTTCTGCTGGATTGCTTGGTTTTCAAAAGAGAAATTTAGGTATGGCTCTAGGGCTCTCAGGCACCGCTTTGAAGGATTTCTTTGGAATGATTGGTAAATTATACGACGTATTTACTTCTAATGATTGTTCAATGGTAGAGATAAATCCACTTGTTCGCACAAAATCTGATGAGATGATTGCTCTAGATGCAAAGGTTGGTTTCGATGAAAACGCATCATTTAGACACAAAAAGTGGGATGAAATGAGAGACCTGTCCGAAGAAGAGCCTACAGAAACTAGGGCAAATGAAGCGGGGCTATCCTACGTCAAGTTAGACGGTGATATTGGCTGTCTAGTCAATGGCGCAGGGCTGGCAATGGCTACAATGGATGTCATCAAGCTCTATGGTGGTGAGCCCGCCAATTTCCTCGATATCGGCGGAGGAGCAAATGAAGAAAAAGTGCAAGAGGCTTTCGAAATTATCTTAGAAGACCCCAACGTAAAGGGGATTTTGGTGAATATTTTTGGTGGGATTCAACGATGTGATATCGTTGCGAAAGCGGTACTTTCGGTTTCAGAAAATATAGGTCTAGAAGTTCCTTTGGTAATCAGACTTTCAGGAACTATGTTCGAAGAAGGTAGAGCGATTATAGACGCCTCAGACCTAGATTGTACCTCTGTAGAAACACTGGCAGAGGGTGCCGAAGCGATTGTTGGATTGATTGGAGGTGAGTAGTATGGCTATCTGGATACAAGAGGATTCAAAGTTATTAATTCAAGGAATAACCGGTTCTCAAGGTACTTTTCACGGAGAAAAGATGGTTGAATATGGTACTGATGTAGTCGGAGGAGTGACTCCAGGAAAGGGAGGTCAAACCGCACAATTGGCCGACAGGAATATTCCAGTATTCGATGGAATGATTGAGGCAGTGGAAAAAACCGATGCAGATGCTACTGTGATATATGTTCCACCTCCGTTCGCCGGAGAGGCCATCATGGAGGCTGCAGATGCCTTCGATCGAGTAAAAGGAGAAGGAGTAATTGTATGTATTACAGAAGGAATTCCAACTCTAGACATGGTGAAGGCAGTAGCTTACGTAAATGATAGGCCTGGAATTCGCCTTATCGGACCAAATTGCCCTGGAATCATAACCCCAGGGGCAAATGGTGGATGTAAAATTGGAATTATGCCAGGTCATATTCACGCAAAGGGTAGGATTGGAGTAGTATCGAAGTCAGGGACTTTGACATACGAAGCAGTTGCTCAGACAATGAGCATCGGCGAAGGGCAGTCTACTTGCATCGGAATAGGAGGAGACCCAGTTAATGGAACTGGATTTATTGATTGTTTGTCCGCCTTCGAATCGGACCCTCAAACTGTAGCGGTAGTTATGATTGGAGAAATAGGTGGCACCGCTGAGGAAGACGCGGCTGAATGGGCAGCAGAAAACATGAGTAAACCGATTGTAGGATTCGTTGCAGGATCAACCGCCCCTCCCGGAAAGAGGATGGGGCATGCAGGAGCGATTATCTCGGGCGGTAAGGGAACAGCCGCTGAAAAATTTGCAGCATTCGAAGCGGCCGGAATCCACATTGCACGAGATCCTTCTGAAATCGGTGCAGTCTTGAAAGTGGCTCTGGAAAAAGCTAGTCTTCTATGAAGACCTGGGATTTCTTCCACAACTCATGGTGAGACTTAATCCAAAGTATGCCGCCAAGCATTCGTGAGCTTACAATCGCGGGTGGTCGTGGTTGGCGGAGGTATTGCTGGTTGTTCAGCTGCTTTAGCACTAGCAGGAAGAGGTGTCGATGTAACCTTAATTGAATCATCCAATCGACTTGGAGGACGTTTCAAGAGCGTTGAGATTGATGGTCTTAATAGACAAATTGACCCGACTCAGAATGTAATATTCCGAACGTATAGCCGCTTTCTTCAGTTGTTAGCAACCTGCGATAATAGAAACTCTGTTAGGATAAAAAACTCGACATCTATTCCATTCTTGGAGGTTAATAATGGTAAAATATCTTATATCGAATCTGGGAAAGTGCCACCTCCTAATCACTTAAGTGGCTCTTTCGTTAATGCAAATTTTCTAGGTTTATTTGATAAAATTTCTTTGCAGAAAGCCCTCAAAGCAATACAGAATATGGATGAAGAAAGTAGGATATCACAGGACGATATTAGTTTTCTTCAATGGTTGCAGGAAAATGGCCAAACCAAACGGGCAATTGATCGATTTTGGAATCCGATATGTAAGATGGCACTAAACATCGATTCATCTCTGGCAAGCGCGTCATCAGCAATTTTTCTGATCAAAAAGGTATTATTTGGCCGAATTGATGCCTTTGACCAGGGCTGTTTTACAACTGATTTCACAAATATCATATCTTCTTCTCTCAGAAGAACCCTGAATTCTGCAGGTGTCGAAGTACACCTATCTACATCGGTAACTAGTTTATTCAGAGATAAAGACACGGTAACAGGAGTTAACACAAAAGATAGGTTTTTGCCTTCAAAAATGGTTATTTTATGCACTCCAATTACTGCCACAGCCAGGCTACTAACTGGTTCATCAGCAAGTCATCAATCTCATGATGTTGCTGAAAAGCTGACCAAATTAGGAAATACATCTCAAATCGGAATACATGCATTCCATGAGGGGCCTGTCTTACCTGTTGGTACCCCATTTGTCACTTGTTGTGATGAGCCATTGGTTCAGATGCTTTTTGACCGTTCTAGTGAAATTGATGATGGGAACAGAGATGGTCTACCGGGACACTGGATATGTAGCCCAGTTGGCTTTGCTGATGCATATTTGGAATGGGATGACGAATTGATAAAAACAGAATATCAAAGAGTAATCAATTCAGCATTCCCAGAGGCTCCAGAATTGCTAGATTTTCATGTGGTTAGAATAAATCGTTCCGCTACATCTCTAGCAATGGGCTCCGCACGCCTTCGCCCAAATGCATTAGAAGCAGGAGAAGGGGTGATTTTAGGAGGCGATTGGATCAATATCGATTGGCCATCTTGTCTAGAGGCATCAACGAGAGCGGGTCTAGTAGCAGCATCCACATTTTTGAAGCAAAACTCTGTGAAAGATTTTACAGATTGGCAACATGACGATAACTGGCCTGATTGGCCATTGCCTCCTCAAAGAGGCGATAACAATTGGAGAACTTGGGATTAGAATACTCTGGAAAATGTAGTTAACGTTGAGAATAGAGGGGGTGAATAGAGAATGACTGAGATAATCAACAAACAAATCGATGGATTGCTCAAAGCCACCTCTAGGTCTTTTCATTTGACTCTAACAAATTTACCTAAAAGTGTCCGAGACCAAGTAGGTTTACTGTATCTTTTAGCTAGACTGGCAGACACTATTGCAGATTCGAAAACGGAAGATGTAGATGCATTAATTGAGGCTTTGGATGGTTACCAAAATTGCTTAATTGAAAATGAAATACTAGATTTACAAAATATTGCAAACATGCAAGAGGATTTAGACGAAAAAAGACTTTTAGAAAATCTGGATTTTGTTATTTCTGAATATCGAAAAATCGACCCAAAAGATGCAATTCTGATGCAGCATTGTTTGGATGTAATTATTTCAGGGCAACGCCTTGATTTAGTTCGGTTTGGGGCTTTGGGTTCTGAACTTACTAGCCTGAAAAATGACTCGGAGTTAGACGATTACGCCTACAGGGTAGCGGGTAGCGTAGGCGAGTTTTGGACTGCAATTACATTACAAAATGAATTATCCGGAGACGTATCTGATACTGAACTCTTTGATGAGTTGGGAATTCGCTTTGGTAAAGCATTACAAATGACAAACATACTCAGAGACATTCCTGCGGATTTAGCACTAGGTCGATGTTATATTCCGAGCGATAGACTAGAGGAAATCGGATTAAATCATCACGACCTAAAAAACCTAGATTCAATAGAATCATTCAGGCCTCTCTATGACTACTATCTTGATTTAACTTGCGAGCATTATAGTGCTGCAATAGAATACATTAGAATGATTCCAAGAAAGTATCGTAGGCTTAGAATGGCATGTTTACTTCCAGTTGTGATTGGCTTGGAAACAATTGGCCTACTTAGAACTGGAAATGTTCTGAACTCTGCTGAAAGAATTAAAGTTGAAAGAAGTAGAATAAAGAAAATTGCGCTTTTTTGTATGATAGCGACAAGATTCAAGATTTTTGAAAATAGAATTCTAGAGAAAGCCACCTACCGCTCTAGAAATGGCATTTGAAACCCGTTTGGGCCGCTAAAGCGGCCCGCGCGCATGCGTGGGTGAGGTTCAAGAGCGGAAGACGATGGCTACTAATCGACGAGACCATGCCTCGAGACTCTAGTATCAATTCCGCAGAGGGTATGCGGTATGACGCTGAGAGAAGCATTTCGTTAGTCGATGCGGATATTGAAAATCCAGGAATTGAAGGAGTTAGATCTACTGTCAGCATAACAAGAGAAGCTGCGCGTGCGATTTCAATAACCGCTCTTGAGACACTTCGAGAAGGCGCTCGATTCATGGGTGTTGTGGGATCTAGAGGTGAATTAGTAAATCCATTTGGCCACATAGACGCAGCAATTTGGTCGGAACAAGAAGTTCCTGGTTATATGATTGAGACTGCCTACGAATACTGTGAGGAGTTAACACGGATAGAAGCCGGAAACTTCTATCATTCCTTCAAGTACCTCCCAATCGAAGCACGCCGAGCAATCTGCGCTTACTATGCATTTTGTAGAAGAGCAGATGATATTGCAGATGGCGACTACATAGACTCCTTCCCAGGTGGTTCATCAGACGACCCTGAATCTGTAGAGTATAGGGCTCACATCGAAAGGTTGACCGGAACTAGTCCAGTAGTCGCACGCGATCATTACGATGATAGAATGTCTCAACTTTTCTTTTACAGGAAAAAATTGTCAAGTGCATATGGTCAAGTAACATCCACAGACCCAATTTTCATTGCCCTAAAAGATACAATTCGTCGATACAATATACCAAGACAACTACTTGATGATATGATTAGCGGGATGGAAGATGATTTCCATCGAAATCGATATGAGACCTTTGAAGAACTGTATTCATATTGTTATCGAGTAGCATCTACGGTAGGATTAGTTTGCATAGAAATTTATGGATATTCAAAATTAGAAGCTAGAGAATACTCAGAAGCATGGGGTATTTTCATGCAACTTACAAATATCATTAGGGATGTTGCTGAGGACGCAGAAAGGGACAGAATTTACCTTCCAATGGAAGATTTGCGCAGATACGGAATTAGCGAAGAAGACATCAAGAGTGGGGCTAAATTACTCGAACATCCCGGGTGGAAACCATTTGTCGACGAATACATTAAGAGAGCCGAAACCTATCGGGATAAAGCGTTCAAATTACTTCCAATGTTGGATAGGCAATCTCGATACTCTCCTGCAGCAATGATGGCCTTCTATGAATCCATACTGAAGAAAATAAACAAGAAAGATGGCGATGTATTTTCTGAGCGTGTCCAACTTTCCAAGGCAGAGAAAATATCTCTGGCTGCATATGTTTACGGTAGATATCGCTTCCTTGCTCTGTGAGCAATAAGCGGATTTAGAAGGGGAAAACAGAAGGGAAGATTATCGAGCATAGTAAATCGGAGGCATACTAATGAGGGTGGCAATACTTCTTGAGGAGCGTTGTAAACCTAACAGCAACGCATTTGCATATCTGAAGAAATACTCCGAAATGTGTGATAGAGATTGCATTCAAGTAAATGGGAATAAATGTAGAATTCTTGAAACTGCTTGCCCTGTGTGCTTCACTAGAGCTAAACACTGCCCCGATGATGCTGTAAAAATTATCAATTTACCAGAAGAATTAGACACCGATCTAACACATAGCTATGGGGAAAATTCATTCAAATTATTTCGGCTACCTTCCCCTAAACAGGAGCAAATTGTTGGTATTCTAGGACCAAACGGGATTGGGAAATCAACTGCAGTAAATTTGCTATCGGGTTCATTTACGCCTAATCTTGGAGATTGGAGAAATCCAAGCCCACAGTGGGAAGACGTAATCACAACCTTTCCCAGAGGCGAGTTAAGAGATTATCTCGGACTTGTTGCAGAGGAAGAAGTAAGAATTGCCGTAAAACCACAGTACATCGATAAGCTTCCGAAAATCTTTCAAGGAAAGGTACTAGATTTACTCGAGAGAGTTGACGAAAGAAACGAGGTGCCTCATTTTACTAGGATAATGGGTATCGAACATATTTTGGAAAGGAATCTTGATGCCCTGTCTGGTGGTGAATTACAACGTGTTGCAATTTGTGCAACGCTTCTGAAAGAAGCCGACGTGTACTTTTTCGATGAGCCCTCTTCTTACCTGGATATTTATGAAAGAATGAGGATGGTGGCAGTTATCAGAGAATTAGCAGAGAAGGGGAATAGAGTTCTGGTCGTAGAACACGATTTGGCAATTCTTGATGTTCTGTGCGATTTAATTCACGTAATATACGGTGATCGATCCGCTTACGGGATTTTCACACCTCCTAGAACTACTAGGACTGCAATAAACGCATATTTAGACGGTTATCTCCCCGAAGAAAACATACGTATTCGTGATAAGCCAATCAAGTTCCTCAGAGGGCGCGATAGAGGAATGGATATTGGAACTCCAATATTGCAATGGGGAGATATGCAGAAAAAATTGGGCGATTTCGAACTAAAAACTGGAAATGGAGAAGTTCGTAGCGCCGAAGTTGTTGGTGTTGTCGGACCTAATGCAACTGGGAAGACTACGATGGTCAAGATGATTGCCGGGGAGTTAGAACCAGATCAAGGATGGTGCACCATGGAAGCTACTATCTCTTACAAACCACAGCATGTTAATACCGATTTTGATGGTAGCGTTCAAGACTGGCTTGATACAGAACTTGGAGCGAAATGGCGTAGCGGTGAATTTCACACTCAAGTTGTAAGGCCGTTACAAGTCGACCAATTGTTAGAATTACGCGCGAAGAAGTTGTCTGGGGGCGAGTTACAGGCTGTTAGCATTGTAATTTGTCTTGGAAAAGAAGCCGACTTATACCTCTTAGACGAGCCGAGTGCTCACTTAGACGCAAATGCAAGAATGGAGGCTGCAAAAGCAATTAGAAGGACTATGGAAAGCAATGAAAAAGCCGCGATGGTGATAGACCATGACATTTACTTCATTGATATTGTCTCAGATTCATTACTAGTTTTCAATGGATTAGGTGGCTCATATGGTAATGCAGTTGGACCTATGTCTGCTAGGAAGGGAATGAATAAATTCCTGAAAGATGTTGAAGTTACTTTTCGTAGAGATCACGAATCACATAGACCTAGAATAAACAAGCCAGGTAGTCGCAAAGATCGTGAACAA
>Ga0163110_10001080_pt1 | contig 13667 bp, 16 predicted proteins | sample CRUFie1St17metaG_FD_108703 | JGI IMG/M metagenome (GOLD analysis project Ga0163110, IMG submission 108703) | Marine microbial communities from the Costa Rica Dome - CRUD Field 142mm St17 metaG | ecosystem: Environmental > Aquatic > Marine > Oceanic > Photic zone | place: Costa Rica: the Eastern...
AACACCAACGATATTGAGAATCCAAACCCAAATTGGAATATCCATTCTATCATCTCAAATCGGTGGTAAAATATCGATATCGACATCTCCTGTTGGAATCCCAATACATCCCAGTCTAGCACCATCTTCGACGATTTCATCATCAAGGCCAGGAGTAAGTGGGTCTGGAAGGCTTACTTTTCCTGATAGCAGAGTAACCATACACGAACCACAATTGCCACTTGTGCAATTTGTTGGAATATCCACATTCGCTGCATAAGCATGCTTGACTAGAGAATTACCCGGTATCTCCTTTGTTTGACCCAGTAACTTCGCACCACGAAGGAAGCGAATAAGGCCCATCCAAACACCTCAACGATCTTCCCAGCGAGACCAGCGACCAGTTTGCTTGTTGAAGTAAAGTCCAGCTTTCTTCATCCACTTGTTGAACTTGGTTGCACCTGCACCAGTTCGCAAGATGAAGTCCTCACGGTCTTCTTGAGCCTGTATGTATCCTTTAGCAGCCAATGTTTGGTCAATCCAATCATCGATGCTCATCAATCCGCTGGTTAATACGGATTGTTCTGCTGCTTGTGTCATTGTATCTGCATCTGCACCGGTCTGCTTTAGTTCGTCCTGAACCATCTGGTTGATTGTAGCAAAGTCTTGTGATGCTGGCTTAGGAGGAACGGGGTTTCTTGGACGTGCGTCTGGGTCGATGACAACTCTGCCACCGTTTTCCATAATTTTGTCAACAGCCAAAGCAAGTCCCGGTGCAAATGGTGTTTCACATTCCCAGCAGATGAACGACCAGTTTTCCGGGTCATCGGGGTTTCTACTGGTTCTTGGGTCCATCTCTTCGCCACATTCAGGGCATGCGTGTAGAATCAGGGTGGGAACTATCTTTCTGCGGAAATCAACAATGTCTTGTGGTGTTCCTTCCAAGTCAAGCATTTCATGGTCACGTGCTGCCTCTAGGCCACGTGTTTCTAGTTGGTCACGAATCTTGACCTTCTGGTCATCCTTTCCTTCATCGTGCAAGTTGTTTTCGAGTTTAACAATCAGTTCCACCGTCTTTCCTAGGCGGTTCATGACCAGTTTCTTTGCACGGAATGCTTCGACCTTTGCCAACTTTAGGCGCTCTTTTTGTTCTGCCAATTCTGACAGAACGTCCTTTTGTTTACGCTTGAATTTCAATTCCTCGATTTTGCTCTCAGGCTTACGCTCTGGAGCAAGAACCTTGGAAAGGAATCTTTCCTTTCCGTGTGACTGAGGTCCTGCTGTTATAATTTCAATAACACCCTCAGCAATATCTGGTTTGAGTCCATAATTCTCAACAAGTTGTGCTTTGTCGATCTTTTTTAGATCTCCAATTTTGATTCCAGCATCCGCTAATTGCATTGCTGTTGTCTCGTCAATTCCTCGACGAAGTAAAGCCAGATATGTGTCCTTCTTTGCCATGTGCACCCCTCCGACGCAACGAGGCGAGAGGGCGGTTAGATGTCAACCCATCGCCTCTCGAGCATCCTCCAAAAGTTGTGCAAGTTCCAGCCAATCTTCGATTTCCAAATCCTCTGGCCGCTCATCAATAAAATCACATTCGATGTGCTGCATTGCATCGCGATAGGCTTTAGCGTGCCATCCTGAAATTCTTGAGATTCTTTTTGGAGCCTTTGACAAGGTATTTCGAAGTTTTTTCCGTCTTTGAGCGAAAGCTTGCCGAATCAATAATTTTGCCAGTTTAGAATTCTTGGGAGATTCTATTCTAGTCATTGTAACCAAACGGGAATGAACCTGAGGTGAAGGTGTAAAACAATGCGGCCCTACTCTCATCTCAAACGTGCAATCCCAGTCTAGCATTGTGCACATGCCAAGACTTCCTCTATCGCTTTCCCACTCTACTACAAGCCTTTCAGCAAATTCTTCTTGAACAAGAATTACAACGTAGTCTATCGATTGTGTCCTGGTAATTACATCTATTAATGGAGATGAAATCTGGTATGGAATATTTGCAACTACTTTGTTTGCCTTTGGCCATTTCTCTGTGAGCGCATCGCCTTCGATAAGTTCCAAATTTGGGAAATTATCTCTTAGAAATTCACATACGCCCGAATCAATTTCAATGGCTGTTAGATTACAGCCAGACTCAAGCAATCTTTCGGTTAAAACGCCGGGCCCAGGCCCAATTTCGATTACATGATCTTCTTTTTTTATATCTGCCAGAGCCATTGTCTCATCCAAAATTTCTTCGTTATTGAGAAAGTGCTGGCCTAATGATTTGACGTTGTCTTGACGCATTCGCAAGCGGTCAATCAGAGCACGGGCTCCTTGGCCCATAAGAATCACTCCCCTTGACGCAATAACAAATCCAGCAGCCTCGGTTGAAGCCCACGGTCTTCGATTTCAGATACGAAGCGCTTTGCTAGAAGTTCTGCTGCATTGATATTGCAGTCGTCATTTAATTGTTGGAAACTATCCCAGCCTACACGGCCTCTGCTTGCAACCATTTCCATTGCTTTCTTGCCTCCAACACCTGGAAGCAACTCAAACGCGTGCATCTTTAGAGAAAGATTGCCAGCTCTGTTGAAGAATTGTTGAATGAATATTTCAGGAGAATCCTCGATAATTTGTTGAATTACGATTGGCATTTCTTGGTTTGCCGTGTTAGATAAGTCTCGGATTCTTGCAAACCCAAGAACATCCTGTACTACTTCCCTTTGCGAGTGGTCGGTTCCCATGTAGATTCTAGCACCGACCATCTGTAGTTCTGCTCCTGGCTTAGGACGAAGTCTGATTACGTGAAGTGCTGGTTCAGTGACTACTACTATTGCAGCATCAGTTTCCGGGTGGTCGATTACTCTGCACCATTCTACGGTTAGAAGAGGATCTGGCTTATCGCGATTATTCCTGCGATGCCCACCGCGATTGTCGTTACGCATATTGATCACCGGTTGTCGGTTTTGTTCATTCTACGCCAACGTGCTGGCGGACGATGTCAAGGACTGCAGTTACGTCTCCACCGTCAATAGAGATACGACGGCTTGCGATTACAGCACGGACATCATCTTCGTGCATTGGCATTAGTTCAGCCAATTTTGCTGCTAAATCTGGATATTTTTGAAATAGTTCAATCTCCATGATTGCACTGAAAATATCATTGAACACCTTTGGGTCTGTAGAGTAACCATTACGGTTGTTACTTGCAGCCCACTCAGCGTGCTGTAGCGCAGCTTTTTGCTCATAGGTCAAAAATCCGCGACGTTCTTGAGCATCTAGAAGCATGTCTCTAACAGATGCGTAATCGGTGAAAGTTCCTTCCTCATCCATGTAAATCACTCCAATGGTCGAAGATGCTCTGGGCGTGCGACAACGGTCTTTTGCATGTTGCCATCTTTGACTGAAACAACCCATGCCTTACCTTGGCGACCCTGAATAAATCCGGTTCTTCCCTGGAATCTGCGGTGAGGCATTCCCATCTGTTGTCCGCCGTCCAAAACGATAGCAACACGGTCGCCCTCAGCGTAATCATGCATGATTCTGCTGATGTTTACACGTCCTCTCTCGTGACGTCCACGGCGTAGGATTGTTCGGGTTCCTTGGCGTTGGCCTTTGGATTTCTTCATGGTAATCGCACTCCTGCTCCTCGTGTCATAAGACCATTCGAAGCAACTTGCCGACCTACCCGACCCATATAAGCACCGCGACGCGTCTAATCAGCGTGAATGTCGGCGACATCGAGCCATTCAACAGTACATTTTGCCTTGATCAGAGAAGCGATTGAGGGTTGAGTTCTTCCACTATCACCATGAACGGTTTCTTTGACATAGGTACCCGATTCACAACGAAGACTGAATTCAGCCACCATGTTTCCACCTTCATCAATCTCGATCGATGGGGTTGAGGTCTCGAGAACTTTCCTTTTCCGAATCTTGTCTGCACGCCTATGAGCGACCCTTTCTGGAGTTCTTTGGGCTAGAGTACAACCCTGTAAATTCGTCATTATCTCCATTACATATTCTGCTTCGGGAAGAGGAAGCGTTGCTTCTTCAAAGGAGGATAACCTTTCGATTAGAGCATCCTTTGTTCCACTTTTTGCAAGACCTTTTTCTATGCACAATTCAACAAGTTCAGCCTTTTTTAACTCCGATAAATCAACCTCTGCTTCGGGTTCAGGCTCAGGCTTTTTACGACGATGATGGTTTTTCCTTCTACGGTTTCTATCTTGATTATTAGCCGGTATTTCCATTACCTGAGTCAAAACGTCAAGTTCGGATTCTGTGATTGCTTCAATCTTGTAACGGATTGTGTAGGATTTTTCAGCAGGCGTGTCCTTAATTCTGACAACTTCGCTTCTATTTGAAGGACGAATATCTGAAACCTCAATCCTACCCTCTGCACTAGAGTTTATTGCCTGCAAAATAGCCTCTGAGTCGATATTTCGCTTTACTGGCTTTTTCATTTCGATAACAAACGGCCTACCTCTTCCCATGCACCTGACGTCGATATCTTCCCTACCCATTCCGTGGAATGCGTGTTCATCACTTCCAAACATCTCTAGGAGTGGGTCACCAATTAGCCCTTGAACTGATGACTTGTATTGCAAACCGGTGTTATCACACTTTTCGCAACTGCGTCCTTTACAAGCACGACAAGGCCATTTTGTTTGCGGGATTCCTCGCTCTAATTTCCTATATCTTCCATACAAATAATGAGAGCGGATATCCAGTTCTACCGTTAGGGTTAGCACATCGATTAGTGCCAAAATTTCAGGTTTATCAATAACCAAATTCTGGCCATCCCCAAGTTCGGATAAATGACGGGCAACTTCCTCCACTAGACTTGACTTGAGAGGCGCTGAGCCTCCTGCTCCGAATCGCTTTCGTAGGTGATCTTCAGCTTCGGTTTGATCCTTCGGAATTCTAGCACCAAGTTGTAGACGGGAGCATTCTCTTTCTCCGATCTCTTCTTTGATTAATTCAGCAAGAAGTGGAACTTCATCGAACAAGTTCTCACAAAACGGGCACAAGGGATTTGTTTCACGCGCTGCTGCCATAGTCGAATCTGTTTCAACAACTTGCGCTCTAATCTCTACACCTGATTCATAGTTTGATTGTCCGAATCTCTTCTTTCCACCAACTCTACCCAAACAATGGTTGCAAGTTCCGATTCTTACCAAATGTTTGAGCCCTGCTGGTTTTGGAGCCGCTGGGATTTCTTCTTCTCCGGTATCGAGTTGTAAATCCTCATCTTCCCATTCTGGTTCTTGGACAATTTCAGCTTCTTCTCCAGCATCATCCCAAAGTGAATAATCAGTTGAACCAAAGCCTGCATTGGCGTAAGACATCCAGTCTTCATCCTCATCAGGATTATCCTTAAATTCATCTTTCTCAGACATAGAATCACCATTCCAAGAGGGGCCAACCCCGTGCTGGAACAAATCCGGGACCGGCCACCCCCTCAAAACTCCTTCCTAAGAAAATGCGATTATTCAAGAACCATAGCCACAATCTCAACACATGGCGGGCGAGGCTGTTGAGGTTGGGCAATTTGTAGCCCTCGCTCGCAGCGCACTTGTCAACGAACCATATCTGAGCAATGCCGCCATCATTGGTGAGTTAACAAAGTTCACTTTAGCGCGTTCCGGTCACGTCTACTTCACACTAACAGATAGTAAGGGTTCGATTGATTGCGTATTATTTGGAGGCAATTCTTCTTTCGTCTCTCAAGGGATTAAGGAAGGTGCAAAACTGATTGCAATCGGTGGAATTGATGTTTACGTGAAAACTGGAAGAATGCAATTCAAAGCATCAAGAGTGCAACCGGTAAAGAGCATTGGAGAGATGGAAAAAGCACGCCAAGAATTAATCCAAAGATGGCGTGAAGATGGAGTCATGGACAGACCGCGAAAACTACCTCCAGTGATTCCAAAGAAACTACACATAATCACCGGAGCAGAAAGTGCTGCTTTAGCTGATATGGAGCGATTAATCAGAGATAGATGGCCTAATTTTTCCTACACAGTTATTCCCGTATTAGTGCAAGGAAATGAAGCACCTGGACAAATCGTTCGTGCGATAAAATACGCACAAAATATTGCTGACTTGATCATAGTTGGAAGAGGTGGTGGTTCCCCTGAAGACCTTTGGTCGTTCAACCTCGAATCTGTATGTCAGGCAATTATTGATTGCCCAATACCAGTCGTTAGCGCTGTAGGCCATGAATCAGATTACATGGTTAGCGATATGATTGCTGATATTCGAGCATCTACGCCTTCTAATGCGATTGAAAGAGTCATACCAATCAAAGATGAATTGTTAGCAATTATAGCACAGGCTTGTGACCGCCTAGATTTTGCAATTGACAAACTATTCTCTCGAAAAAATGAAGTCATTTCCAATTTAATTTTGAGGCTCAGTGCAGCCCCAATGCGAGGTATTTCAAACGCTAAACTATTACAGTCCAAACTCAATAATAGAATGAATTCAGCACTCGAGAGATTCTTCATGGTCCAGAAGAATCGACATACAGGATTAGATTCAATACTAAAATCAACCAACCCAACAAAGGTGCTAGAAAGAGGATATTCAATGGCCGTTGATGGAAAAGGTGTCCCCGTGACTAGCATAGTCGGTTTGAAACAGGGGGACCCTCTCACAGTGGTATTGAAGGACGGCCAAGTTGAAACTGAGGTGAAATAATGAGTTATGCTGAAGCCATGAAAAGACTAGAAGAAATTGTAGCCGCCCTTGAAGCAGGTGGAACTGACTTAGATGAAACACTGAAATTATTTGAAGAGGGTTCTAAACTGCTAAAGTCATGTCAAGAAGAACTTGCAGATGCTGAAGGAAAAGTCGAAAAATTACGTCTGGAGGACGTTGAGTGAGCAGAAAACACGCGGCTCTTCAAAGAACAGTTGCCCGATTGGCTGCTGAGTGGAAAGACCCTCACGATGAACTAGAACCATTAATCGGAGTTTGTGATAATGACAGATGAATGGAATGATATGGCCCAGAGTGAGAAAGAAGGGCCATCTCTAATCTCTCAAATGTTGTTGATCATTGGAGTTTCTTTGATGGTTATGGTATTCTTCTTAGGCATGTAGCCTATTTCCAACTTTCCCATTGATTTGTGGCTCTTTTTCTCCATAACAACCAAGAGTATGCTGGCAAAGAAGTAAGACAAACTGATGCTATCCAGCATATTGCAGAACCTGTATAAATTCCGTATTCAGGTAATGTGTAAGGGGCAATCAAAGAATACATTCCAACAGAAGAGCCTCCAAGCATCATAGGCCCAGCAGCGCCTGTGGGCACCTCTGCACCCTGAGCAATCCATAATGCCACCATTGTAGTTAGGAAAATTGCTGGAAATACTGAGGCAAGTCCTGCTATTATTGGTAAACCCATGCTTGAAAATTGAACAGCAATGCCAATGGCTGTTGCGGCTGCCAAACCTCTCATCAGAAGAACTTGTTTTGTAACTGAATTCTTGCCTTTTGGAGCATCGATTGGAATCCAAGTCATCCACAATCCAAGACTAACTAAACAAACAAAACCAGCAATTCCAACGCTTAATTCTGAAAAATAATTCAATGATTCAGTAAGTGAAATTGTCATTAATACTGCCAATAAACTCCAAAACGCCAGAGAAACAAAGATCATTTTTGCTAGTGATGCACTTGGATTGATTCTAGGATATACAACCCATGAGGCAACGAATAATGCGTTCAATAGCATCCAAAATGGAATTAGTGACATACTCGTACTTAGATCATCAGAACCTGCCTCGAGATACATACCAATAGCTGCTGGAACGATTGTAGTAGGAAGAGTTCCAAGTACTCCTCCAACTATGCCGCCCCACTTCTCAATTGCAACCGTAACCAATACTGCGACAATACCAGCAAATAACGCTGAGAGAAGTATCGTCTGCATATCATTGCCACCTCGACTTAGGGTATGGATATTGGCTTTAGGATGAGAATTCTTTGAGTTTATTTTGAAATATTTCCAAACTCGAACAGGACCAAGAATTTCACATTGTTCGCAATTGGATTTTGAGAACATAACGAAACATACTTTTTTGTTAAAAAAATACTTCCAATTTGAACTGTTTATTTAATACAATTTGGACACTATTTATCACCGCAATGAAGTTTGACATTCGAATTAACACTATAGTTCATATGTGACTACTACTTACGCAATATGTTGGCGAGCACGATGAAAGGAATGAGCGATGAAAGTGGATGTCCCGTAATGCACGGAGCACACAGCACAAGCAATACAGGAATGAAAAATGTAGACTGGTGGCCAAACCAGTTGAATCTAGGAATATTACATCAACATGACACAAAATCAAACCCAATGGGTTCGAACTTTGTTTACAAAGATGCATTCAACTCTATTGATTATGCATCTCTGAAAGCAGACTTACATGCACTTATGACAGACAGTCAAGATTGGTGGCCTGCAGACTACGGCCATTATGGGCCATTCTTCATCAGAATGACCTGGCACGCTGCTGGAACATACAGAATCGGTGACGGACGAGGTGGAGCTGGAACTGGAGCACAGAGATTTGCACCACTAAACAGTTGGCCAGATAACGGAAACTTGGACAAAGCACGAAGACTACTTTGGCCAATCAAGCAGAAGTACGGTAATGGAATCAGTTGGGCTGACCTTCTTGTTCTAACTGGAATCGTTGCAATTGAGTCCATGGGTGGACCTGTATTCGGATTCGGTGGAGGACGCCCAGATATTTGGCATCCTGAGGAGGACATCTATTGGGGTGCAGAAGATGAGTGGCTAGGTGATAACAGATATGGCGATACACGCCAAGATCTAGAGAACCCACTTGCTGCGGTTCAAATGGGACTGATCTATGTCAACCCAGAAGGACCAAACGGAAACCCTGACCCTCTTTTGAGCGCACAAGACATCAGAGAAACATTCGCTAGAATGGCAATGGATGATGCTGAAACTGTTGCCCTAACAGCTGGTGGACACACCTTCGGTAAGGCACACGGTGCTGGAGATGCAGCACACGTTGGAGCAGAGCCTGAAGGCGCTTCGATTGAAGATCAAGGATTCGGCTGGATGAGCACACATGCCTCAGGAAAAGGTAGAGACACAATCACTTCTGGAATCGAAGGAGCATGGACTGCAAACCCAACTCAATGGGATAACGGATATTTTGATTTGCTATTCAAGTATGAAGACAGTTGGAAATTAGTAAAGAGCCCAGCAGGTGCAAACCAGTGGACTCCAGAAAACCCCGATGAGGAAGACATGGCACCAGATGCTGAAGATGCTTCAATGAAGGTTGCAACTATGATGACTACAGCAGACATGGCTATGATTCGTGACCCTGCTTACAGAAAGATTTCCAAGCACTTCCATGAGAACCCTGACGCATTCGGTGACGCATTTGCACGTGCATGGTTCAAACTACTTCACCGTGACATGGGACCAAAGGCAAGATACCTAGGACCTGATGTTCCTACTGAAGACCTAATCTGGCAAGACCCAGTTCCAGCAGGTTCAACCTCTTACGATGTTGCTGCAGTTAAGGAAGCAATCAAGGGAAGCGGACTCTCAATCCCAGAGATGGTTGAAACCGCGTGGGCAAGCGCATCCACTTTCCGTGGATCTGACTTCCGTGGCGGAGCAAATGGTGCCCGCATCAGACTATCACCGCAGAAGGACTGGGAAGCTAACAAGCCTGAGCAACTGTCTAAGGTTCTCGGTGTTCTAAGTGGAATTGCAGAGGCTAATGGTGCAAGCATTGCTGACACAATTGTCCTAGCAGGTAACGTTGGAATCGAGATGGCGTGTGGAAAGGATGTTCCATTCACGCCGGGGCGTGGAGATGCAAGCGCTGAGCAAACAGACGCTGATTCTTTCGCAGTTCTAGAGCCTGTATCCTGTGGATTCAGAAACTATCTGAAACAAAACTACGCAGTAAGCCCTGAAGAAATGATGCTTGACAAGGCACAACTTCTAGGATTGACCGCTCCAGAAATGACAGTTCTTGTAGGTGGAATGAGATCTCTTGGAATTTCATCAGACAACAGAGGATTGTTCTCTGATGGCTCCAGTCTTGACAATGGATGGTTCAACACACTGATGGACATGAACGTGAAGTGGACACCAACTGGAAGCAATTCCTACGATGCTCATGATCGCTCCTCAGGAGATAAGGTTCGCAGTGCAACAAGGTATGACCTAGTATTCGGAAGCAATTCACAACTTCGTGCGATCGCTGAATTATACGCTCAAGATGACAACAAGGACAAGTTCGTCTCTGACTTCATCGCAGCGTGGAACAAGGTCATGAATGCTGATTTGTTTTGATTCGATATTATCGAAAGCGATATACGCCGGGGGCTATTGGCCGAAACATGGTCAAAACTGGAGACTCGGCGCCTAACTTTACCCTGAAAAACACTAGCAAAGACGATATTTCACTGTCTGATTACGCTGGTAAAACTGTCATCATGGCATTCTACCCAGGAGCATTCACAGGAGTATGTGACAAGGAAATGTGTGCCTTCCAAGACAACATGGGGAAGCTAAACGAGGCAAATGCTGTAGTTCTTGGAATAAGTGTTGATTCACCATGGGCCAACGCAGAATTCGCTCGTAAGTACGAACTTGAATTTACACTATTATCTGATGTAGACCGAACTGTTGTCAATTTGTATGATGCTACCTTCACTGGACTCGGTGGAATTGAGGGCTATGTCTGTGCCAACAGAGTTGTTATTGTAATCGACAAAGACGGCGTTGTACAACACAGGTGGGATGCTGAAAGCCCAGGTGTAGAACCTGATTATGATGCTGTTGTTTCAGTTGCAAGCTCGTTGTGACTTGCTCTAAATTGGACAATAAGCGAGATCCAGATGATTAGAATTGGTATTGCATAAGCTCTCTCGAGTGTTGAAACAAACCACAATCCGGTATAAAATAAGGAAATTAGTCCTGCCAAAACGAATACTAGTATTGGTGCAATCTTAGGCCTTGGATGAAGGAAACTGTAAGCGATGTAGCCTCCTCCAAAGTATGCAAATAGGTATGCAAATGCGACGTATACAATGCCGATTAATAGCCCGATTATTGCAAACTCAGGCTCCAGTGAAGGTTGAAGTAAAATCAACTCAACCGCAAGGAAAATTGCTGCAAAATTATGCATTACCTGTTCGTGAAAAAGGAACATGTAATCGTGGTCTCTACCAATTCTTACCTCATCTGGAAGGATGATGTGCCGCACGATTGTTGCTGTCATGAAGGCCATAGCAATACCTGTACAGAAAGTGAAAATCTGTAGTTGCAACAACACATTCGGAGTTGTATAATCATTAACACTCAACATATGATTGAGAATTGAAAAGAAGAAATATGCTACGTTTGAAAGAAGAGTCCAACTGCTGAAAGTAACAAACTTCGATAGCCCTTCAGGATATCGTATCACTTCTTCAAATTCTTTCATTGAGATTACACGCATATTTCCCGGACCACATTTCAACATGTATACTATAGCACAAATACCCACCATAAGGCAAATGATTCTCCAAATTAGAACCACTGAAGATGATGACTGAAAACTGTTTACTGAATTATCTAAAAGGCTGATTAAATCAATACTAAATGCATAAAATAAGATCAATATCGCAACAGCAAATATCGTCAAAATTGTAACACGAGTATAGTCCGGCTCTGTATTTGCACCAGTCATATCTCATCCTCAACCATTTCTAAAATTGTGAAAATAGTATAATCACTCAAAGGGATCTAGATGGATTAGTTGCTCAACATCAATGCGCTTGTAACCACGCTCTTCAGCGTCCTCGCCCGCTTTGACCAGCATTCTACGCATCCATCCAAGCATCATCAAGTCCTTCATTTTATCAATCGCATCGATGAAAGCTGCTGGATTGGAGCCGAGTTGTGCATGCTCTCTGATATTTTGACCAACCTCATCAACTACTTCGTAGTACCAAAGAAGAAGTTCTTCTATTGCGCCGTCTGTTACTGACATGCCAGCAAATGCTCGTGACATCTTTCTAACGACTGAGGGAGTTAATGCTGAACCACTTATCTGGCCCTCCAAAACATCCTCTTCGATTTCGACTGCTGGAGATTCAGCACCTTCTGTTTGTTCTGCAGGTGCGACTGTTACCGCTGAGAGATGACGAGGTTTTATCGTATTTACTCGATCTTTTACTGCTGCACTTTCTGCTGCGTGTAAGACTTTCTTGAGGTAGGTTTCGAGATGTTCAATTCCTGCTTGAACTGCTTCCGAGCCTACGCTCTCAAGTTCTCCTAACCTCTCAATCATCAATTCACGAGTTCTGTTATAATTCAGACGAGTTCGATTTGTGTCATCTAGAGTTTTCTTGTCAGGAGTTGCTGCAAGGGTCGCTGCTTCCATTGCTGGAACCATTTGGTCTATCTCTGCAACCAGCATTTCCACTAGTTGCTCTTTGACTGCACCAGATAGACGCATGTCGGTAAAACCTGAGGATACAAATCCGATATGACTAGTTGAATACGGCTTTGCCATCTACTCCACCAAACCGTCCTCACGGCCGATGGCTTGTGATATTTCCCATGCATGGAAACATTCGTGGCCTCCCAAAAATCCGCCTGCTTCTCTTGCTGGTCCAATGAATTCTGATGCACAGAATTGACAGAAAACTTGGACGATTAGTTCGTTGAAATAAGTTCCATTTGGTGTGACTCGCTTGACGATTCTTTTGCCAACATCGGATTCATCCCAATCACTCAACTTCTCACTAAAATCTTCGTCGATTACTATTTCTTCAGCCATAATATCACCATTCTGTTAACCAAGGAATTGCTCCATCAGCAGTAATTGGGCGCATTCCTTCTTCATCTCTAACCCAAGTATCTTCACTACCTATACACCCGTTTGAATGCACTACTTTGGGCTCGATTGCCATAGTGCCTCCGATCGGAAGTGGGCGGTCGAAACCTTCTGCTACTACTGGAGATTCATCTAATTGTAAACCGACAGAATGACCCAAGAATCTTGACTGGTCTGGTGCCACCCCCATCAGATTATTTGCATGTCCTAACTCCTCGGCTAAAGCATAGCCTTGACGCCAAGCTTGTGAGCAATCCTTGCCTTGGTCAAGAACATCCACGACCTCTTCCTTCACGGCAATCATGTCGTCTAGACGCTCTTGCCACTCAGAGGAAAGAGATCCTGCAACGAACATTCGTGTGGTGTCTACAACATATCCTCGATGTAGATGAACAAGGTCTACCAACACAGGTTCATTTGACTTGATTTTTGTAAAACCGCTACCCATAGATGCCATTGGATGGGGTCCGGTCCCGCCTATTGCTGAATCAAAAAAGGAAGGGATTCCTCCGGCACGACCTGCAACGATTACACCTCTGTCGCACTGAAGAGGGAATCTACGCATTTGCACATTACCGCCAAAGCCTGCTGCTCTGCTAACGGCTTCTGCTGCTGCAACCAATTCGATTTCTGGAACGCCTTCACCGCCAACCGCAGCGACAGCCTGGAACATTGCCATCTGAACTTCAGCGCCTTCAGCCATCATTTCCAGTTCCCATGAACTCTTTACTTCTCTTTGAGAGTGCACGATTTGAGTGCAGTCTTCACTAGCACCAACCTTCGATGCGAATCTGGAC
>Ga0163110_10001081_pt1 | contig 13663 bp, 13 predicted proteins | sample CRUFie1St17metaG_FD_108703 | JGI IMG/M metagenome (GOLD analysis project Ga0163110, IMG submission 108703) | Marine microbial communities from the Costa Rica Dome - CRUD Field 142mm St17 metaG | ecosystem: Environmental > Aquatic > Marine > Oceanic > Photic zone | place: Costa Rica: the Eastern...
AATAATTGTGTGGGTTATAGAATTCTCAATGTTTTTTATTGTTGAAACTCAAATTAATTTGAAAGTAAATAATATTTTTTTAGCAATATTGTTTTTTGGTGTGTTTGCAAATTTAAGTGGGATTATTCCTTCTACTTCAGGAGGGTGGGGCCCTTTTGAATTGATAGGGACTATTGTATTGGTTTCATTTGGGGCTGACCGTGAAAGTGCAGCAGCTTTTACTATCATTGTTCATTTAATTTTATGGCTGCCTATTTCATTGATAGGATTACTTTGTTTTTTATTTGATTTAAGGAAAAAGGCTTTATGAGGGTAGCTATTATAGGTGGTGGCATCACAGGACTTGCAGCAGCATATAAACTTTCAAAAAAAGGATACGACGTAACTATTTTTGAATCTTCATACTTTTTAGGAGGGCAAGCTTCAGTTATAAATCTTTCAGGAAATAAAATTGAAAGAGGTTACCATCATTTATTCAAAAATGATAAAGAAATTATTGAATTGATAAATGAACTTGGCCTAGAAAATTCATTAAAATGGTTCAAATCATCTGTTGGGATGTATTCAAATAAAAAATTATATCCATTTTCAACTCCAAGAGACCTATTAGCATATAAACCTATAAATATTATAAATAGAATAAAACTAGGCTTTGTCAGTCTATATTTAAAAAGACAAAGAAATTGGAAGAAATATGAAAAAATGACTGCTGAGACTTGGATAAAAAAATATGCTGGAAATGAAATTTACTCAAAAATATGGGGGCCTTTGTTAAAGTCAAAATTCGGGTACTTTTATAAAAAAGTTAATATGTCGTGGTTTTGGTCAAAAATGATTACGAGATTTGCTTCTCGAAATAAAAAAGGAGAAGAAATACTTGGATATTTGATAAATTCATTTGATGAATTAATTGAAAAACTAGTTAAAGAAATTGAAAATAATGGAGGTAAAATTTTACTAAATTCTAAAGTAATTAATATTGAGAAAAAAAATAATATTGTAAAAAATATTAAATATGAAAATAAAGGCAAAATTAAAAACTTTAAATCTGATGTTTTTATTTCAACAATTCCTAATTATGAATTGAAAAATATTATTACCTTTGAAGATAATTTTCAAAAAAAATTGGATGTTGCAAAATATTTAGGCGCAAGCGTTTTTATAATTAATTTAAAGAATAAATTTTCACCATTTTACTGGATCAATATTATTGACGAAGATGTCCCCTTTTTAGGCTTAATAGAGCACACTAATCTCGTTGATAAAAGTTATTACAACGGTGATCATATTTTATATATTACAAATTATCTTGATTACAAACATGAGGTATTCAAAACTAACAAAGATGTACTTTTTAAAAAATATGTAAAATATTTAAAAAAAATTAATCCTGACTTCAATGAAAAATGGGTTAAAAATTATGTTTATAATTCTGTTAGTGCTGCCCAGCCACTTTTACCTGTAAACTACTCTTTACTTAAACCAGAATTTAAATCACCTATTTCTAATTTATATATTGGTAACACATCTCAAATATATCCAGAAGACAGAGGAACAAATTATAGTGTAAAAATTGCTGGTGAAATTGTATCGTTATTAGTTAAGGAGTATAAATGAGCCAAAAATTATGCCTAATAACTGGTGGAGGTAGTGGAATAGGAAGAGCAACTGCTCTTAAGTTTGCAAAAAATAAAATCGAAACAATCATTGTCGGTAGAAGAGAAGGTCCTTTAATTGAGACAAAGAATTCTGCAGGTGAATTTTCAGATTACATAAATGTTATTAATTCTGATATTTCCAATGAAGAAGGTATTAATAACTTATACAATAAAATTGATAAAAATTTTGATAAAAACGTAAGTATTTTAGTTAATAATGCAGGTGCAAGCAGTCAGGTGAGAAGTGTTGCTCATATTCCTAAAAATCAATGGGATGAAGTGATCAATATCAATTTAAATTCTGTTTATTTATTGTGTCAAAAATTTCTTAAAAATATGATTAAGAATAATGATGGGACAATAATTACTGTTTCATCTATGGCAGCATTAAAACCTGGCTTATTGGGAGGAGCACCTTATGGAGCAGCCAAGGCTGGAGTGACAAATTTAATGGGTGCAATAAATTCCGAATTTTCAAATAATGGAGTTAGAGCAACAGCAATTATGCCTGGCGAAGTAGATACCCCCATATTAAACAATAGGGCAAAGGTTCCTGATAAGGATGAAAGAAATACAATGATGCAACCTGAAGATTTAGCAGAAATCATATATTTAACAGCAATTTTAAACAGAAGAACCAACATAGAAACAGTCGTTGTAAATGCAACTTATAAAAGAGATGTGTCTGAAGATTTAAAAGCCGCTAGAAAAAAAACAAAATAATCTCCTAATATTTAAAAAAAAGATATAATTAAGTTATATGAAAAAGCATCCATCTAAAGAAGAGATTTTAGAGGCGATTAAAAATCAGCCTAAAATTAGTAAAGTAACTGTTTTATCAAGTTTATTAGCAGTTAATAATGCTTTTCACTATATTCCAAAAATAGCTGTTGAAGAGGTAGCAAAATTCACAGGTAAAACAACAAACGATGTATGGGGTGTAGCCTCTTTTTACACAAATTTCAGATTTACACCACCTGGTAAAGCAACTTTGGATGTCTGTTGGGGTCCATCTTGTCATCTGCAAGGTTCTCAAAAATTGTTAAAAGAAGTTCATAAATTACTAGGAATTGATCATGAAGGTGAAACAAGCGATGGTAAACTTACACTTAGATATAGCACTTGTCTTGGCGCATGCTCACAGGGGCCTGTATTCGCAATTGATCATAAATTATATGGAAAAGCTAGTATAAATAAAATTGAGAAGGAAATATCAGAAATATAAATGTTTGAAAAAATTTTAAATGAAGCTAATAGTAAATGGGAAAATTTAACTCTTTCTCAGAATGTGTGGATAAGAATAAGTTATGGCGCTTCAGGGCAAGCAGCAGGAGCAGAAGAGGTTTATAATAAATTTAAAGCGTTGTCACTGCAGAATAAGAATGTATTTGTTTCGCTTGTTGGTTCAATGGGGCTAAGTTATGCTGAGCCACTTGTAGATTTCACATTCAAAAGTGGAATAAGAGTTTTTTATAATAATGTTGATACTGAAATTGCTGAAATAATTTACAATTCACATGTAAAAAATAATGAGATTAATCAAAAATACATTTTTGGCCAAATTGCACCAAAAGACACTGTTCCTCTAAGTGGCATTTTAGAAATTGATAAAGAAAAGCCCTTGTCACTTACTAAAAGAATTGCAACTAAAAATTGCGGTAATATTTCTCCTACCGATATTTATCAGTATATTTCAAACGGTGGTTACAGTGCCTTAAATAGAGCTTTAAATGATCTTGATCCTGAAAAAACACTAAATATGGTTAAAGATTCTGGATTAAGAGGTAGAGGTGGTGCTGCTTTTTCAACCGGTGTCAAATGGAGTTTTCTAGCTAATAATCCAAGTAAAGAAAAATATGTTTTATGCAATTGCGAAGAAGGTGATCCAGGGGCATTCAATGACAAGGGTATTCTTGAAAATGATCCTCATATGCTTCTTGAAGGATTAATATTATGTGGGTATGCAACTGGTTCTAGTAATGGGCATATTTTTATTAGAGATGGGCACGAAATCCCAATAGAAAATTCACGTAGGGCGATTGAAGAGGCATACGACTTAAATTTACTAGGTGAAAATATTTTAGGTACAGGTTTTAATTTTGATGCCGAAGTATCTTTAACTGGTGATTCGTATGTTGCCGGAGAAGAAACTGCATTAATGGAAGCAATCGAAGGTAAAAGATCAATGCCAAGATTTAAACCACCTTTTCCTGCAGTATCTGGTTTGTGGGGAAAGCCAAGCAATATTAATAATGTAAAGACCCTATCTTACGTACCTTTTATAGTAAAAAATGGAAGTGAAACATATAAAAATATTGGTTCAGAAACAAGTTCTGGGACAGCTATAGTCTGTTTATCTGGTCATATCAAACGACCTGGAATGTATGAAATTGAAATGGGTATGACAATTAATGATTTATTGAAAAATATTGGAGGAGGTTCATCCACTGAAAGTGAAATAAAATTACTTCAGACTGGCGGACCTCTAGGTGGAGTCCTTGGCTCAGATGAATTTGATGTAAAAATAGATTTTGATGATATGGCAAAAGCAGGTGCAATTTTAGGTTCAGGTGGAATTATTGTTGGTGATGAAACTACAGATGTTGTTGATTTAGTAAGAAATTTGGTTGCCTTTAATCAATTTGAGAGTTGTGGTAAATGTTTTCCTTGCAGACTTGGAAACACTCACATGTTAGATATTTTAAATAGAATCTGTAATTCGAGGCCAAACGAAAAAGATATGGAAGTAATTGAAAAAATTGGTAACAGTATGAAAACAGGATCTTTATGTGGCCACGGGCAACTTGGTTATAATCCTGTTTCTTCTGCAGTAAAGTACTTTAAAAATGAATTCGATGAGGCTTTAAAAGCAAATCATCCAATTGATGACAAGGTAATAGACACAATGATCTTGCCAACAAGGACTAGGCCATAATGACCACAGTAGATAAAAATAGTAAATTATCAACTTTTAATTTTAACGGTAAATTAATTAATGCTAAGCCTGGCCAAACAATCATCCAGGCTGCAATGGATCATGGGATGTATATCCCATACTTATGTTACCATCCAGGTCTTGATCCTTATGGTGCATGCAGAATGTGTGTTGTTGAAACAGAAGTTAATGGTAGAAAATCTATTCAAGCATCATGTACTACGCCAGCTGTTGATGGGATGGTAGTAAATTCTACTCAAAATGATATTAAAGACTTAAGGCAAGGCATAATGGATTTATTGATAACTGAGCATCCTCATGGTTGTTTAACCTGTCATAGAATTGAGCTGTGCGGACCACAAGATGTCTGTCAAAGACACGTTTCGGTCACAGACAGATGCACAACTTGTCCTAAAAATGAAAGATGTGAACTTAAAGACACTATTAGAAGCACCGAGTTAGAAATGAGAACTCCTTTGACTTATAATAGGAGGAATCTCCCAATACACCAAGACGACCCTTTTTATGACAGAGACTACAACTTATGTATAGTTTGTGTACGGTGTGTAAGAGTTTGTGATGAAGTTAGAGTGGATAATGCTCTCACCTTAAAACAAAGATCTGGTATAGCTATTGTTGGAACTGCTTCAGGAAATTCATTGTTAGAGTCAGGTTGTGAATTTTGTGGAGCATGTATTGATATGTGCCCAACAGGTGCTCTTGTAGAAAGAGATTATAAATGGGAGAAATTTGAAAAGAAAACCAAAACTGTTTGCTCTAATTGTCCTGTAGGATGTGAATTGATAACTGAAACAAACAAATTCAATAAAGTTATAAGGCAAATTGGAGACTTAGCAGGAGAAGCTAACCAAGGCCAAACCTGTATGAGAGGTAAATTTGCATATGATTATGTAAATGAAAAGAAGTTAAAAAGCATTTATTTCAATAATGAAAAAATTGAATTTAATGAAGGCATACAAGAAGTATCCAAATTAATTAAAGAATTTTCTTCTGATAACACTTCAGTTATTTTGAGTCCAAGGTCTTCTAATGAAGATTTGTATGCCGCTAGACTTTTTTTTAAAGATTCTTTAAAAATTAAAAATTTTGATTTAGGGTCAAATAAACATAACCAGCTTTTTAAGTCTTTGAATGAAGCTTTAGGATCTGCAGTTGGAAAGGGCGAATTAAAAAATATTCCAAATACAGACAATATAGTCATATCATTGGGAAATCCTTCCGAAAAACAAAACATAATTTCTATGTATGCAAAACAAGCTTACAGGGCAGGAAAAAATGTTGTAGTTATTGATCCAAGAGAAACAGAAATGACGAGGTATTCAACTAATTGGATAAGGATTCACCCCGAAAAAGTTTCAAAATTATTTAAATCAGTTTCAAAATTAATAATTGATAAAGCCTCAGAGTCTCCTGAAACTGTAAATTATAAAAATCTTGATCACATGATCGCTGAATTAACTGACTATGATTCATTAAAAATAGCTAAAGAATTAAAAATATCAGATGATGAAATAAAGAATCTTTCTCAAATACTTGTTTCAGGATCAACATCATTTATATTTGGACATGATATGTTGTCTAAAGACGAAGATATATCCAACTATTCTTCAAGTTTGCTAAATTTAATTTTACTTACCGGTAATTTAAAAGATTCTGATTCGTCAATATTCCCGCTTATAGATGGTGCAAACCAAGTAGGTGCATTGCACATAGGGGCAAATAAATATTTTAATAATGTGTCAGAAATAGATCAGAATTATATTGAGAATGACAATAAAGATTTATGCATAATTTTTGAAGACGGTTTGAGCTACAAAGAAGTAATAAATATTTCTAAAAATTATAAGAAGAAAATTATATTTACTGCAAAGAAGAAATTTTTAGATAAAGGATTTGATATTATAATACCTTCAACTGATTTTGGTTCGAGGAAGGGTTCTTATATCAATATCGAAAATAGAGTCCAACTATCAAATAATCCTATTGAAAAGAAAGCCGATATATATGATATTTGGAGTTTGATTTCTGAAATTTCTAAAAACTTCGATAATAAGTTAATTTTCGATGATTATGAAGATATATTTTCAAAAATGTGTAATGACATCAAGGTTTTTAATGGACTTAAAATTGAAGATTTAAATAAAGATTCCTATATGATAAATCAAGAATTCAATCCAAAATTTAATTATATTGAAGATCCTAAAATATCAAATCATGAAACTACTAGATTATATAAGGGCAGAGTGTTAGTTAAAGAGAACGAATTAATTGATGTTGAGAGAAACGGAGACTCAAATATAGTTAAAGATGACTTTGTATTTAACGTTAGTAAAGATTTAATTGATAAGCATAATTTAAAAATAGGTGACAATATAAAATTAATATTAAACACTGACAATTCTGAGGTAAGTGGTAAAGTAAAATCTGAAATTAATCTTGAAAATACTATATCTATTACTAGGCTTTTTGGTGAAATGGCAATTGAAATGCAAAATTCTGTAGAAAAAGATTGGTCTATGGATATACCTATACTAGATTATGAAATAGTTAATATTAAAAAATGAAAGGATTAAAATGAGTAATGTAATTGAATTAAATGATTCAAATTTTGAAAACGAAGTAGTTAAATCCGATTTGCCAGTTTTGGTAGATTTTTGGGCAGAATGGTGCGGTCCTTGCAAAATGATAGCTCCGTCTGTTGAAAAAATTAGCGAAGAATATTCGGATAAGCTAAAAGTTGGAAAATTGGATGTTGATTCAAACCCTAATATTTCCTCTACCTTTGGCATACGATCTATACCAACATTGCTTATATTTAAAAATGGTACACCAGTAGATCAAATTGTTGGGGCAGTGAGTAAAGAGGCTATATCATCAAAAGTTGATAATCATATTTAATGATTAAAAAAATTAAAGGATTTTTAACTCTTAAGGATGATTCTTTTGAAGATGTTTTTGATTCTGATGAAATTTTAAAAGTATGTATTGGCATATTATTACTTTCTTGTTTCAGTGGTTCTATACACCCTTTCCTCATAGAATCTAATAATATTGATTTTAACTTTTCTGAATTTATTACAAAATTTATAGGATTGTTTAGTCAAAATATTTTTATAATTTCTGGATTATATTTTATTGGTGTTACATTTTTGGCAAATAATTTGCGAATTGGTATTAGTAACGATAATAAAATAATAACTGACAACAAATTAAAACTATTAAATATTAGGAGAATGTTTCAATTGCTATCTTTTTCACAAATTCCTGTTTTATTTGGGATGATATCAACGATTCCTTTAATTAGTGGTTATTCTTCATTAGTATTTTTTATTATGGTTTTAAGCACCATTTGGCTTTACGTTTTAATAGCAAAGTCTGTTTATATAGGATTTGGGTTTAAATATGATATTAATTTGTCAAAACAAGTTAGATATATTAAGTCCATTTTAATTGTTTTATTTACCTACATACCGAGCGTTCTTATATTTCAATTGTTTATATCAAGTTTAATCTATAACCTAATAACGTAATGGATTTAAAAATAAAAGGAAAAAATGCATTTATAACTGGAGCTACAAGAGGGCTCGGATTAGCTAGTCTTAAGTCATTGGCAAGTGAAGGCGTGAATATCTCTTTTTGCTCAAGAACACAAGAAGGTGTAGACCAAGTAAAAGATTTTTTATCAAACTTAAATATAAACACTTATGGCTTTGTACATGAAATAGACAGCAATGATTCCAATATCAAAAACCTTGTAGATAAAATTGATAAAAATTTTGGAGATGTTGATATTCTTGTTAATAATGTTGGAGGTTCTCTTGGTTCATCCTCTCTTTTAGAAAGTGAAATTGATACCTTTATGAAAGTTTTTGATATTAACTTTTGGTCCTCTTTAAAGTTGATGAAAATTTATTCAGAAAAAATGGTAAAAAATGGCTGGGGAAGGATTATAAATATTTCATCAATTTTTGGAAGAGAATATGGTGGCAAAAGTTCAAGCTATATGTCATCAAAAGCAAGTTTAATAGCTGCAACAAAACATTTATCTATAGAGCTTGCAGATAAAGGCGTTACTGTTAACTCAATTGCCCCGGGGTCCATAAAGCATAAAGGAGGATCTTGGGAAAAGTTTGTTAATAATTCATCCAAAGAGGAAGTTGAAGATTTTATAAATAACAATTTACCTATGAAAGATTTTGGTTCACCTGAGCCTGTAGGTGATATGGTTAGTTTTTTGGCTTCACCAAGATCTTTTACAATTACTGGAGCATGTATAAATATTGATGGTGGGCAAAGTAGTAATTTATTTTAATTATTCCCAATTTGAGTCAAAAGCTAAAGTCATTTCGCTCCACCATTCACCCTTTGAATTTGGAATCCTTTCTTGATAACTTTTCATCAGCTCATCCCATTCCTTTGCTTTGGGATTTGTGTCAGTATATTTTTGGAATTTTTTTACATCAAAATTATCATCAGTTTCAATTAACATAAATAATCTATTATTTACTCTCCATATCCTCATCCTAATTATCCCAACGCTTCTTAAGCCTTCTAAAACTTCTGGCCATACATTTTTATGATAATCTTCATATTCTTTTATTAATTTCTCATTATTTATTAAATCTAAGGCTTGTGCATAAACTTCCATAAAACCTCCAAATGTTTTATATATTAAGTATGGAATATACATTAATAGGAAAAAATGACCTAAAAATATCAAAATTTGCTTTAGGGACCTGGCCTTTTGCTGGTGGCGAACTATGGGGCAATCAAGAAGACTCTGACTCAATAGCCGCAGTAAATGAATGCTTTGAAAATGGCATTAATTTTTTTGATACAGCTCCTGGTTATGGAGAAGGTAGATCAGAAGAAGTTCTTGGTAAAGCAATAAAAAATATAAGGAATTCAGTTGTAATTGGAACAAAAATTCCTCCAGCAGATCTTGGCAAAGGCGATGTGACATTATCTGTAGAAGCAAGCTTAAAAAGGTTAGAGACTGATTACATTGATTTAATGCAAATTCATTGGCCAAATCATGATATACCATTTGATGAAACAGCTTATGAGATAGAAAGTTTAATTAATTCTGGAAAAATAAAAGAAATAGGGGTAAGTAATTTTGGTGTTATTGATATGTCTGAAATATTAGAACATTCAAACATTGTTACTAACCAATTACCATACAATGCTTTCTGGAGGGCAATTGAACATGAAATTAAGCCTTATTGTATTGAAAAAAATATCGGAATTATTTGTTATAGTACATTAGCTCAAGGGTTGCTGACAGGAAGATTTAATGATGTTTCTGAAGTTCCAGAAGGTGTTTCAAGAAGTAGGCTTTTTTCAAAATCTACATCTTCATTATGCAGGCACAATGATACAGGTTGCGAAGACGATTTATTTGAAGCAATAAAAAATATAAAAAAATTTTCTAATGAGATTAATTTAGAACCTGCCACTATCGCTACAACCTGGTTAAAAAAACAATCTGGAGTTTTATCATTGTTGATTGGGGCAAGAAACAAAAATGAAGTGCAGTTAAATATAAATGCTTTTGATTATGATGTTGATGATTCAATATTAAATGAATACATTTCATTAACTAATAAAATAAAAAATCATATTGGTAAAAATCCAGATATGTGGAATGCAGTCAGTGAATACAGGTAATTATTTTCTTTTTACCTTTTGCATTAGTAAATGATGTGGAATGCCTTGTTTTTTAAGTTTTAAATAGTCTTCTTCGTCAACATCTGACCTATCTAGAAAGCCTCTAATGTCGTATTTTTCTTTTACTTTTAAATTAAACTTATTTTCATTCGCCATTAATTCTAAAGGATATTCTTTTTCAGAAACAGGAAAGTACACTCTTTCATTAATTCTTGCAGATTGATAAATAGACATCATTATATCTAAAGTTTTTTTTGCATTTACACCAGAACATCTGTGTTTGTTTATTTTTCCGTCTAACAGGTCAATCAATTCTTTAACTAACTTGCCATTAGTTTCTCCACCAATTGGATCGATTTTTTCCTTAGGTATATCAGCTGGAATTGTTTTCCATCCATTTCCGTCACCAAGCATTTTTACTTCATATTCAGTGATATCAAGCACACCTTTTTCGCCTCTAATTACGATAGGGTGGTTTGTTTTCCATTTTGATGTGTAATCATATTGATTTAAATCTGACTGAATAAATGTTTGGACACCATCTTTGTATTCAATTAGGCCCATACAAGCATCTTCTATTACTGTATTCCTTTCATACTTATTAGTAGTTCTTTCAACTGCTCCAAAAACCCAGTTTGTTTCAGGGTCACCAATAATATATCTTGACCCGTCAATATTGTGGGTTGCCCAATTTAATAACCCTTCTAAAGCTTTGAGCTCTATAAAATTTATTTTTCCAATTATTTTTGAATCGATTAACTCTTTTGCCTTTTCCCAGCCAGGAGTAAATCTTCTTTGGTGAGATATTATTAACTCAACATTATTTTTTTTACAGGCTTTTATCATTTCTTCTGCAGCACCTGAACCAATAGCCATAGGTTTTTCACAAATAATTGCTTTTACACCCCTATTTGCAATTTCAATTGTTTGAGTATGATGAAGCGAATGCCATGTGCAGATACTTACAATGTCTGGAATTGTGTCATTAAATAATTCATCAATATCTGAATAAGATTTATCTATTGAATATTGATTCATAAATTCATCTTGGGCAATTCTATAAGGATCAACAACTCCAATTACATCTACTCTTTCCTTATTAAAATTGTAGCCATTCATATGAGCTTGAGATATTGATCCAGCACCAACTATTGCAACTTTATAAACTTTATCCATATAAAAAACCAAATTTATTTTTAACTATGATACATTATGAAGTGTCTTATGAATAATAATGAACCGAAAGAATTTAATTTAACTGACGATGGCCTTATTTTATCATTTTCAGAAGACAGATATCTTTTTCCATATAGATACCTAAGATTGCAATGTCCTTGTGCAAATTGTGTGGAAGAAATGACAGGTAGAAATATTCTTAATGTTGATTCTGTCCCAGACGATATTTTTATTGTTGACCATTTAGTCATTGGTAATTATGCATATCAATTTTTATGGTCAAATGCAGATAGGTGCTCAACAACAGGAATCTATACATATGAAATGTTAAAAATATTAGCTGAAAATGATAATGCTGTTAGGAAGCTGTAATTCCAAAATCATCAAAATTATTTAATTCATAGCAATCGATGATATTTTTCTTTGTTAAAACATTTTTGACTATACCTTCGTAAATAATTTCACCAGATTTAATCATGAAAATATAATCTGATAAAATTTTGGCAAAATTTATATCATGAGTAGAAATGATTATTTTTTTTCCGCTTTTATTTAAGTTAAATATAAGATCTTTGACTACGATTGTGTTTTTTATATCTAAGTTTGATGTTGGTTCATCAAAAAGTATTAAATCTACATCCTGAACAAGTGCTCTAGCAATTCTAAGTATTTGCATTTCACCTCCAGAAAGATTGTTAACCAATTCTGTTTTCCTATTTATCAAATTGACTGTTTTTAAAGAATTTTCAATTATTCTTTTGCTGTCAGAATCATTTATTCCTAAAAAATTTTGATATGGAAATCTCCCCATTTCTACATATTCATAAATAGTAAAACCTTGAAGATTTTCTCTATCTTGAGAAACATAAGCGATTTTTTTGGATAATTCATTTCTATTTATATTTTTAATATTCTTAGAGTCAATATAAATTTCACCAGAAGATGGTTCAATTATTTTACTAATTAATTTCATTAATGTTGTTTTACCAGAACCGTTCTGACCTAAAAAGGTTGTTATCCCAAACTGAATATTTATATCAGCATTTTTAATAACAACCTTTTCATTTGGTTTAAATGTAATATTTTTTAATTTAACATTCAAAATAATTATTCATAATTTTAATCAAAACATTGATAGCAAGCTTCAAGAAGAGGTTTTTCAATACCATCAATATTTATCTCAGATACAAGATTTAGTAAATCTATTGAACCCAATATATTGAAATGCGACAGAGTAGTAAAATGGCTTGTATTTACCATGTGCACATCCCCATTAATAACGGCTGGTATCGAATTAAAACTTTCATCTGACATTAATGAATCATAAAAGTCTTGACCTCCCCACTCTACAGATTGAGGAATAACGATTACATCTGGAGACATTTCAATTAATGATTCCTTGGTAATCATATTATTAGATTCCACTCCGAATTTAGATGCTATATTTGTGTAACCTGCTAGTTCAATTATACTTCCTTCAGTTGAACCGTTACCGGCTGCCCAGTAGGCATCGTAATATGTAACAGACAATATGCTAGTTTTTTCAGTATCACCAATAGTATTTTTAATAAGATTAATATAATCAATTTGTTCTTCAATTGCGTCTATTAATACTAATGCTTCTTCAATTTCATCTAGTATATAAGCTGTGAATAAAATATCGTTTATTCTTCCTTTAGAAGTATTATTTAATTTTGTTTGTACAACAGTTATACCGATGTCCACTAGAGATTGCATTAAATTTTGATTTGCAAAAGGGTCAGCAAAAACAATATCTGGTTCTTGAGATATGATTGTTTCAATTTCTGATGATATTGTTGGCATATCCTTTGTTAATTCATAAATATTTCCTCCAGGGCTTTGTGAAAACATAGTTACACCAACGATATTATTAAGGTTGGCAAAACCAAAAATCATTTCATCATGACCTGTAGAAATTGTTAGAATTCTTTTGGGTTTCTCTTCTATAGTTATTAACCCATTCATAGCTTCAACTTGTCTTGGCCAACTCAAATCAGTTATATTTTTTATTCCTGGAACATCGTAGTCTTTTAAGGATTCAGTAATATCTGCAGATTCTTCAAGTTCTGGTACTAATACTTTATCAATCACGTGTATTACTCCGTTTGATGCTTCAATATCTGTTGATGTTACTTGTGATTCATTTACGAATACGTTTCCATCTACTACTTCGATCGCTACT
>Ga0163110_10001082_pt1 | contig 13640 bp, 4 predicted proteins | sample CRUFie1St17metaG_FD_108703 | JGI IMG/M metagenome (GOLD analysis project Ga0163110, IMG submission 108703) | Marine microbial communities from the Costa Rica Dome - CRUD Field 142mm St17 metaG | ecosystem: Environmental > Aquatic > Marine > Oceanic > Photic zone | place: Costa Rica: the Eastern...
GGCCTTCGAGGTGCTCTTTTGGGCCGGCGGCGCCTTCTTCTTGGCGAGGGCCGCGGCCCACGCGGCCGGCGGCTGCTGTTGTTTGGTCGGCTCCGCCGGCTTCTCCGGCTTCGCGACCGGCGCTTTCGCAGCCGGCGCTGGCTTCGCGACGACCGGCGCCTTGGCCGGCGCGGGATCGGGCGTCGCGTCGGCGCCCTCCTCGCCGAAGGACGCCACGGTCGTCGGCGTCGCGGCGGCGGCGCGCGCGGGCGGCGGCGAGGCCTTGCGCGGCTGGTAGGCCGGCGACGCGTTCTCCTTGTCGGGCGACGCGGCGAACGTGACCTTCGTCGAGGGCTGCGGCGGCGGCGGCAGCGTCGCGGCGCGGTCGGGCGCCTCGCCCGGGAGCGTGGCGGCGCGGTCCGGCGCCTCGAGCACCTCGCGCATCGTGCCGTGCGCCTTGCGGAGGTTCGCTGCCATGCTCTGGTAGAGGGCGGCGCTCTCGTGGGTGTTTACGGAGAGCGGCATCTTTGCTTCTTTGCGTTTCGTGTCGCCTGCGGTGAGTAGCGGTCCGCGAGGGAGTAACGCAGCGGCGGCGGCGCGGTCGCGCTGGGCGGCGCGGCCTGGCAGCGCGCGTCGTCCGCGCACAGACAGAGCGTTGGCTAGAGAACAGTTGCGGCTCAAGCTTCGCACACCGCGGTTTTACGCTTCCTTACGCCGGTGCGCGCGAGTGTAGCACCGAAGAGCGTCTCACGGCCGCGGCGCTAGCCTCTAAGGGCAGAAGCGCTGCGTGCACAGCCGCCCAATGCGATGAGCAACTTGTGCGCAACGAGGCGCGACGCAGGCAGGCGAAACACTCTAGGACCCCTACCAACACTCTGAGCAGATCTCAGAGACACCCAATCAATTGCGCATTCATCTAACGAAAAACGGGTCTAGTGTCTTACATGCCGCTAGGTTTATCGAGCCAACCGAGACAAAAATAGCTCGAAAGCTAGCCTCACAGCAGCTGCCAGTTCTGGACGAGGGCCGCACAGGCCTAGCGTGTCTGCTGCTTCAAGGTTTTGGCTGCGACAATTCTCTGTGCACTGCTGGAGGGGCTGGGGGACAAAATGCCAGCAGTCTTCCTCCACTACGAGCAAGGCAGCGCTCCCTTCACGTGCAAAATAAAGACGGAGCTCGGACTCGATGAAGCGTTAGCGAAGTTCGCAACAAAATACCGCAAGAAGCACGGCCAGGCGCCGCCGCCGCTCGAGGCGCGCGGCCACAACGACGCGACGTGGCGCGCCCTGCCCGCCAAGACCGACGTCTTCCTCACCGAGGGCAAGGCGCCGGAACGGCCGAAGCCCAAGCCGCCGAAACCGCCGCCCGCGCCGCCAAAACCGGCGCCGCCGCCCGCTCCGGTAGAAACGGCCCCGCCGGCGCTCGTCGCGCGCCTCCTGAAGCAGGCGGAGAAACAGACGGCGGAGAAGTCCTACCGCTCAGCACGGGGCGTCTACGAGGCCCTGTTGCAGGCCGGCGCGACGGAGCGCGCCACGCGCGGCCTCGCGACGGTCGATCTCAAAAGAGGCGCGCACGCCGACGCTCTGAAACAATTCGAGGGCCTCTGGAAGTCCTACAAGAAACTGGGAGACGCCTTGGCCTGCGGCCGGTGCCTCGCGGCGCTGGGCCGCCATCAGCTGGCCATCGAGATGTTTAGAAGAGCGACGAAGGACGAAACTCTGATGGAGGACGCCTGTGTCGAGCTGGCCCGGGCACAATTGGAAGAGGGCCGGGGCCAGGAGGCCTGCGCTACTTGTGAACTTGTACTAAAAAAGAACCCGCAGCACTGCGGCGCGACGGTGGCCTACTCCGAGGTCGCGCGCGCGTTCCAGAAAAAGGACGAGGAGCTCTCTTTAATATTACGGGCCGTCGTCATGGAGCAGGAGAACCGGGACGCGCGGCGCGGCGCGGCATTAGCGATTTCCGATGAGGGAGGCTTTCAGAGACTCAAGAAGCAGCTCGCGGACCCGCGCGACTCGCCGGCGGCCGCGGTGGCGTTTTTGGCGACGGTCTGCAAGGACCACGGGAGGGTCGAGGTCGCCGCGTCCCTCCTCCAGTGGGCGGCGGACGACGTGCCGTCCTCCGCGTCCTACGCGCTGAATTTGCTGCATGCGCGCGAGATCCTGAACGACTACGAGGGCGCGCTGCGGGCGGGCGAGCGCTTCTTTGCGCGGGGCGGTGACGCGTCGTGGTATACGGATGTTATGGCCATCTTACAGGGAAGGGGTGAGTTTGGCTCGAGCGAGTTTTGCGCCTCCACTACCGATGTAGAGCTCGAGTGGGTGGCCGCCGAGGGCGACGCCCACGCGGTGGTCCGAGGCACGCCGTCGCCAAAACCTTCGAAAATAAAGTATGACGACGATGCATTAGATGCGCTGGCCGTCGCCTTCGCGCTGTGCAAAGTGCTCTATCTGGGCGGCGGACTGGCGCGAGCGCGTTTGTTAGTGAAAGCGCTCGAGCCGGCGCGGAGAGCGTCCTCCAAACCACTGCACCAGACTTCCGTAAGGAACGAGCACGCGTACTACTGCTGCGTGGCCCAGGTCCTCTGCGAGGACCGGCGCGACATCACTACTTTTGATGAAGACGTTTATGTGTGTGGCGACTCGCACACGCTGGCGCCGGCCTGGAAGGTTCTTGATGTAAAACAGAAACGCTTACGACTGAAACCAGCATTGGTCACGGGACTGAAGCACTGGCATTTGAGAAGGGAGGGCACGTTCTACCCGAAGCGGAACTTTTACTATGTGTGCGGGCTGGACACGCGGGCGCCGCCTCCACTCAAGAAGGCCCTGGGGCTTTTTGGGGATGACGTGACGACGCCGACAATTCCACCTAATGCCACGGTGCTCTTCCTGCTCGGCGAGATTGATTGTAGAGAGGGTATCTTGGTCGCGGTCGAGAAGTTGAGGTACGAGAGCGTCGAGGAGGGCATCCGGCACACGGCGTCGATCTTCGTCGACGTCGCTTCCCGATTGGCGCGGCACAAGAGGTGGCGCGCGCTCGTGCACCCCGTGCCGCCCGTTTTGGACGAGACGCGGGGCATGGTTTTGAAGTATAACGCGACGCTGCGGCGACTCGTCGACGCGTCGTCCGAGTTGACGTGGGTCGACTGCTTCGACGGCTTCTTGGACGGCTCCGGTAAATTGGATGCGAGGTGGCGCCTCGACGGCACGCACCTGCACCCGCGCTACCTCGACGAGCTGCTGGCGCCGGCGCTCGGGAAACTAGATTTTTAACTGTTATTTTTGGACTTTTCGGACCCCGAGTCGGCCATGGCGTTGCTGAAAGCTAGCGGTAAGACACTAGCCCTTGGCCTGAGAGAAGTTGTAAGAAATTAACAGGATTGCCGAGGGTCGCCTCGTCGCGCAGACGCAGCCAATTTGTCGCTGCCAATTTCGGTCTGCTGCTGTCAACTTCTGACCTGAGTAACTTCTGGCGCCGGCGCACCTGTAGCGAGTGGAGAGCGCTGCCGAGGCGGAGGCAAAAAAGGCTGCGCGGCGCGGCCAAGATACAAACCCATGACGGGCCGCGCGTCGCCGGCGCCGACGCCGACGCAGGCGAGCCCGCGCGACGTCGCCGTCGACGACTACCAACAAACGCCGCGGCACGGCCTCGTGTATCGCGTCGGCTCAAAAAGAAAGGACGAGGACCGCGCCGTCGCCGGCGAGCACGTGACGTGTGGCGGCGAGCGCTTCGCGTATTTCGCCATATTTGACGGCCACGGCGGCAAGGACGCCGCCGACCGGTGCCAAGCTACCTTACACGATCAGATATCAAGGAGGGCACCGGACACGACAAAAGCGACGGACGCATTGAGTGAAGGTTTGCGGAGGGCGTGCTGGGAGCTCGACGAAGATTTGGGGAGTGCGCACGTCGACGCCGGCACAACAGCAACTATCTTGTGTATAGGTCGATCGACAGCGACCCTCGGCTGGGTCGGCGATAGTACCGCTTTGGTGGTAGACATGACGTCTCCGAAACCCGCCTGGGCGACGCCCAAACATAATCCCCAGAACCCTTCAGAGGTCGCGCGGATGAAGGCCGAGTGGGGCGCCCGTCGGGAATTCCTACTGTACGAGTCGCCGGACGGCGAGGACCAGGCGTACAACGAGGCGATGGACGCGTTCACCGCGACGTATGAGAAGCGGCTGGCCGACCATTTTCGAGCGCAGAACCTGCCTCCCTTACGACCGAACTTGATCCGCGACTCGATGCGCCGCGAAACGTTAATTAATGACCGCTGCGACCGCGTCAACACCATGCGGAGGAAGCAATCGTTCGAAGCAGTGACCAAGTTCGGGAAAGTGGTCAGTGGACAGGACATGGACGCCACGATAGACATGAAGCGGCACGACTCGAACTTTACGAGGCGGACGTCGCCTGAAGATGGGCGGCCGCGCGGGCCCGTTGTGGTGGGTGCGAACTGGCGCGGGCGGCGGCCTGGTACCACCGTGGGTGGGGCGTCGACTTGCGTCACAAGGTCCATAGGCGACTGGGATGCCAGTCGTGCTGTTATTCCGGAGCCCGAGACCAAGACGTGGGACACCTCCAGTGTCTTCGACCGCGTCGTGTTGGCGTCCGACGGGCTCTGGGATTTGGTGTCTTTTGAGGCTGCTGCGACCTGTATGCGATCCGTTGATGATCCACAGAAAGCCGCTCATCTATTATTGAAACGGGCCAAATCGGAGTCGGCGCGGCGGGGCTATTCTGGATTGAAGGATGATACCACAATACTAGTGGTCGACATCAACCCGAACGCGCTGAAGGTGACCGAAACGGCGCAAGGCTGCGCGTGCGCCGTCTCTTAGGGTTTCTCTTGGGCGCCGCCTCTGCTGATGCGGCGCAAGCTTGCACATACGACTATCATGTGTCTAAAGATACTGTATGCACTTTGTTTTCTTGGGGGTTCGCGTCGACGGCGGTTTTTGCGGTTTGCCGCGCTCTGGTGTGTTTTTTAGGATCTCTCTGACGACTACTACGCCGTCGGCAGAGGCGTTCCTCAGACTGCGATTTCGGGGCCGCGGCCATTTTGGGAGATGTCTCTGCGCAAATAGGTGGCGCTCTCCTGGGTTGTGGGAGCAACTAGGAGCTCAAAACGGTGGTTCATTAGACCACATCGCTACTCGCGTTACGCGTGCTGCATTTGTATTTGCATCATGGTCAACCTCGTAGCCGCACTGCTGCTGCCAGCCCTCGCCTTGGCCGGCCACAACGACATGTTCGCCTGCCGCGGCCGCTCCTGCGACGTCGAGGAGCTCACGGAGGCGAACTGGGCGTCCAAGCTCGCCGAGCAGCCGTACTTCATCATGTTTTACGCGCCGTGGTGCGGCCACTGCAAGCAGCTCGCGCCCAAACTCAAGGGCGCCGCCAAGAAGGCCAAGGGCCTCGGCTTTGGGATTGGCGCCGTGGACGTCGAGCCGAACCCTTCCATCCAGTCCATGTTCCCTGATATTAAGGGCTTTCCCTCGCTCAAGTACGTCAATCATCCGAAGGGCAAGAAGTCTATTGATTATAACGGTCCCCGCGAGGGCGACGACGTCCTCCAGTGGACGAAGGACACCTTTGTTAGGACTGGAGGTGCTTTGCAGGCACCGATAGAAGCTAAAGCGTGGTCCGAGCTCTACACGTTCTTTGGCCGGGCCGCGTTAGATGATCTACCCGTGCTCTTCGCCGTCGGTGCGGACAAGGAGCCCCCGAAGTGGTTGGCGTCGCTACACGGCGACCTGAAGGAGAAGCCCAAAACCACCGGAGAAAATCCGGAAGCTGAGACCCAGAGATTGTTAGGTGAAGCTAAAAAAGCTACCAAGCTTCCTGAGGTAAGGGAGGGCATTGTCGGTGTACTGGAGACTCTAACGGCCGCCGAGAAGGCCCGGAATAATAAAAGAAAGGCCTTATATTCCACGACGTACTCCTCAGATCCTGATACCATCACAGCGTTCAACGCGTCCGGCGCACCGAAAAATGGCGCGCACGTCTTCGCGTTGAGTGTGGACCGGAAGAACCTCGCGAATTCTCTAGTTGTGTCTTTTCCTGGAAATCCGGTGGAGGCCGATAGGAGGGGCAAGTTGGTGGATTCATCAGCTTTACTGGCGTTCGCGCGCGACGCGGCCGCGAATTTCCCGCGCGAAAATGGAGTAGCTCTGCCGGACGTGCCCAAGCCCAAGTCGGTGCTCGCGGCGGAAGAACGCGCCGCGGCGCGGAAGAAGCGCGCGACGGCGGTCCACGCCATCTCTTCCAAGGGCGACCTCGACGCGAACTGCTACGCGTTACCTTCCGCAAAAACGTGCGTCTTAGGTGTTGGCGCGTCCGAGAATGACCTGACGGAGCTCGCCGCGAAGTACTCGAAGGAGGGCTACGCTTTTTCTATTATAGCGGCCGACGCGCCCGTCGCGGATGCATTGAGGGGCGACGTCGCGGCGCCCGCGCTCGTCGTGGTCAAGGGGGGCAAGCGGCCGCGCGCCGCGCGCGCCGCGTTAACTGGCGGCGCGGCGCTGCTCGACAGCATCGCCGGCGGCGGCGCGTCCTTCGCGAAGTTTAGTGGGGGGCTCCCGGCGTGGCCGGAGGCTGAGCCGGAGGAGCCCGCGGCGGAGGAGGAGGGCGACGAGTACGACCTCTGAGCGCGTCTTCTCGCGACTAAGTTTATATAACTCTTTTCTCTTCATATTGTTACGGTGCTAGGACTAGTGGGCGGAGCCCCTGGGGCCTGGGGGGGGAGACACCGCGGCGCGTCCGTCGTCGGTGGTTCTGTTACTAGGACTCGTCGGCGGAAGCGTTTTCTGTGACGGTGCTAGGACTAGTGGGCGGCGCCGCTGGGAGGAGGCGCCGCGCGTCGCAAATGATAATATCGTGCGGGTTTCAGAAAAAAGAACACGCTTCCCCAGCAATCACAGGGTGGATTGGAGCCTCGCCGGACACGTATCGTCGTGGTTTTCGTATTTATTCGCATCCTTCGCGTGCTTGCTCTCCGACCCCAAGCTTCCCATTGCAGGAGGCTGGCGCACTGCTTGTAGCGGCAGCCCTCGCGCAAGCAATTGCGCGCAGCAGGCAGCCATGGTGCTCAACGGCCACCACAAGCCGAAGCCGTCGCCCCCGAGCCCCTCCGCGCCGCCGCCGCCGCCCTTGATTGGCAGCCCGAAAGATGGCTCCGCCCTGTACGACCGCGCCCGAAAGAACGGCGAACTCCACGTGCTGCCCGGCGGGCTCGGCGTCAACGACACGACGCCGACCTGCGGCTTCTATAGGAGAGAAGACGGTCGCGCGCCCGAGCTTGCTGACGCCGTCGCGGCGTGCACGTACTTGACGTGGCGCTATGTTGGAAGGGCCGACGTTTTGATAGTGATAGATGATGAGGCCCTCGCGCTCGCCGAAGGAGTACCGGAGACGGCCGCGAGCTGGCGCGCCGCCGCCCGGAGCGCGTTATCAAGCGCCGTGCGCGACCAGGTGCACAGGCCGCGGCCGGCCATTTTGTTGAGGGTCAGTTCAATAGATGATCGCAGTTTCAAGCAGTGGGCTTTAAAGCGCGCGAAAGACGCGCAGTGGCTCGTAGCTATGGGACCCGGCGTCGTCCGCGCCGCGCGCGCGGCGTGCCCCAAGGGTGATACGGATGCGACCGACCGCCTGGCGGCCCATCTCGCCGGGGCGCTCGACGCTTTGGTGAAAGGCGGCTCATCTTCATCTCTGGAATACCTACCCGAACGGGAACGGGAGCGCTTACTGGTAGACTGGCAGCCGGCTCCCCAACCTGTGGACATGCGGGGCCTCCCCGCCGTCGTCGCGGCCGCGGCCGGCGACGGTCGAGCCGAGGCCGTCGCCGACGCGGATTCGTCCTGGTCCTACGGTAGATTACTAAGGGCGGCGGGGAGCATCGCTAGAAGATTACGCAGTGATTACAAGGTGGGCAAGGGCGATTTTTGTGGAGTGCTCTGTGAGAGAGGACCGGATTTAGTTGCAGCTTTATTAGGAGTGAATGCCAGTGGCGCGGCCTATGTGCCCTTGGACGCTGTGTACCCTACATCAAGATTAGAAGCCATGCTCGAGGACTCGAGGGCGAAGTGCGTCGTGGGCCACGCCGCTCTGACATCCACCAGAATCCCCTCCATGCCGGCGTTACACCTCGAGACTATTCAGTCGGAAGGCGAGGCGCCCGTACTGTCAGAAGCTTTATCTCCAACAGAACGGTGGTTCGGCAAGGATCTCGCCTCTATTCAACCTGGTAGGGACGATTTAGCATACTGCCTCTTCACGTCTGGCAGTACTGGTAGACCGAAAGGCGTTCCCATCACGCACGGCTCATTAACGAACCTCCTGAAGAGTTTTTTGGATGACCTGCCCGAACTACGACCGGGCGATGCTGCTAGACCGGCTGTCGCATTACGTTCTCGGGCCTCTTGTCTGTTGAAGGGCTCTGATACCTTAGACGAAGGCGGGGCGGAACGAGCTTTTCGGAGGGCGACGTCGGGCGGGCTGCTGAACGAGGAGCTCCCCGGCTCGCAAGGTACGTTACTAGCTGTGACGACGGTCTGCTTCGACATCAGTGGTTTAGAACTCTTCCTACCTTTGACCTGTGGTGCTAGAGTCGTAGTAGCTTCCGCCGAGGAAGCTAGAGACCCCTCGGCTTTAGCAGCACTAGTGAGGCGCTTCGACGTCGACGTCCTGCAGGCCACGCCGGCGTCGTGGCGCTTATTAGTAGCAAATGGGTGGATGGGTGCCCCCGACCGCGTCGTCGCCCTATGCGGCGGCGAAGCTTTACCGGCGGATCTCGCCTCGCAACTGCGGCCCCGCGTTAGACGCCTATTAAACGTCTACGGGCCGACGGAGTGCACGATCTGGTCGACGCGGCACGAGGTCGAGGCGCCGTCGCCGTACCCCGTCGGATGTGTTGGAAGACCGTGTCGCAACAACACGGCGCATGTTGTCGATCAACAGGGTAGGATCCTGCCCGTCGGCGTGCCCGGTGAATTGGCTTTGGGTGGCTCTGGTCTCTCACCAGGCTATCTACGAAGAGAGGACCTCTCGCAAGGTCGGTTCGTCTCCAATACCACGGGTTTTGGATTTGAGGAGTGGGCGCCGCAAGGCCATCCTTCTGAACTCAGAGATCGCTTGTACAGGACAGGCGACTTATGTGTGAGACTGCCTTGCGGAAGAATCGAGTGCCTTGGTAGATTAGACGCCCAGGTGAAGATTAGAGGCTTCCGGATTGAGCTCGGTGATGTGGAAGCTGCTCTAAGCGCCTTACCATCGGTAGAAGCGGCGGCCGTCGCGCCGAGAACACCGAACAAGGGAGGCGAGAAGGAACTTGTAGGGTATGTGGTCCCTAGACCGGCCTGGGGCGGCGACTACGGTGCCGAAGACCTTGAAGATGGAGACGAAGTCGACGAGGAGGAGGAAGATGATCAAGATGATGGAGTTGTGGAGGAGTGGGGCGCCGTGTACGATTCGGCGTACGCGGCGGCCGATGCAGTCACCGAGGACCCGGCTCTGAATTATTCCGGATATGCGGACTCCTTCAACCCTGGTGATGTTCATGTTCCTCGTACGGTGGACGAGTGGGCCGATTTTACGGTACAACGAGTCGAACAGCTGTCACCGACGCGGGTCTTAGAATTGGGTTGTGGAAATGGCATGATTCTACTGCGATGTCTCGTGAAGGACACGTGTCAGAGATATGTCGGTACGGACTTGTCAGGCACGGCTTTGGAGTATGTGAGAGGTGTGACGACCGCGACGGCACCCAACTTGGCCGTATATAAGAACGCGGGCCACAAGCTTAAGTTGGCGAAGTGCGGTGCCCACGACGCCCACAAATTTGCTAGTGAGCAATGCGACGCTATTGTCTGCAACGGAGTGGCCATGTACTTCCCCTCGGCCCGCTACACGTTACGGGTCTGCGAGTCGATGCTCAAGGCCTGCGCGCCCGGTGGGGTGTGCTTTCTAGGAGATTTTAGGGATCGTGGTGTCGCGGCTCCTTTCCATTGTGCTTTAGCATTGGCTCGAGCGCGACGCGCGGCCGCTCCCGACCAAAAATTGACTTCTTGTGGCGGCGACTGCGCTTGTCCCGCTTTACAGATCTCGGTCACAGAATTGAATGTTCTTGCTCGCCGTTCTTACGCGCGCGAGAAGGAGCTTTTATTAGATCCTCGTCTATTCGTCGACGCGCTGCAGCGAGGCGAATTTTCCGACTGTGTGAGAGTCGACGTTGAAATAAAACGTGGTAGGGTGCGGTCGGAGTTCGCCGGGTTTCGAGGTGATGTGTGGCTCTACAAGGCCGGGCCGGGCGCGCCCTCTTCTTCCGTAAAAGCCGTTGCCGCTTGCGAGCTCTACGACGCTTCCAAGCACTCTATTGATATGTTACGGAGGCGCCTTGAGGAAGGACCGGAGACGCTGTACATCGCGGCGGCGCCGGACGCGCGCCTCGCCTTTGAACGAGAATTATTGAATATCGTGGAGACGTCACAACACGGGTCCCTGGAGAAGGCCGAAGCCGTGGCGAAGGAAGCCTCAAAACGAGCCAGAATGCAAGGTGGTCTGGAACCGGACGATCTGTATGAGCTCGGGGAATCACTAGGATACGACGTGGCCGCGTGCCGGTCAGCAGGCGTGGCCTCGCCGGGCGCGTGTGCCGCTGGTGCTTCGTTAGATGTGTTATTCGTCAAACGGAACAAGGGCGAGAAACCTGGTAAAGCTAAACTAAGGTATCCGGCCGTGGCCCAGCTCTGCGCGGAAAGACTGAGAACGCCCGGCGCTTCCCAGAGGCCGTGGGAGACGTACACGAATCACTTACGGTCCAAGGAAAGGAAAGCGGCCTGCGACGCCGAGGAGTTCGCGGGCGACGACGCCTTCAAAAAACCGCCTGCTGCAGCCCACCTCGAGCCGGAACTTGAAGCTTCGTTAAGGAGCGCGCTCGAAAGTGCATTACCTAGATACATGGTGCCCGCGCGTTTTGCCGCCGTTCCCCGTTTACCAATGACGGGCAACGGCAAAGTGGATAGGAAGGCTTTACCAGCACCGCCGGCGGGCGGTGGACGAGCCTCAAGAACTTTTGGCGCGGAGGCCACGGGCGGCGCCCCCGAAACGGACGACGAGCGGGCTGTCGAGGCGCTGTGGCGGGCTGTATTAGATCTGCCGCCCGCGAGGCCCGTCGGGCGTTTGGACTCGTTCACGAATGTCGGCGGCAATTCCTTGGTGGCCGTGCAGGCGGCTCGACGCTCCGTCAAGTTCTTGGGCGTGCAGCTGGAATTAGCTGATCTGTTCGCCGCGCCAGATCTGGCTTCTTTAGCGAAGGTAGCCAGCAATAAGCGCCAGAAACGTAGGGAACGAGCAGAATCCCAGGACTATTCTGATGTGGACGAGGACGACCCGCCCTTGTTCGAGTGGACGTGCCAAGATATCAGTGTGGGCGACCTCAGATGTAGACTGTGGCGCCCCGACGCTTCTGGAAAGTTTCCGGTTGTGGTCTGCTTCGAGCCCTATCGGTTCAGCGACGCGACGGCGGAGCAGGACGCGGCGACGTGGCCGTATCTCGCTGCTAGAGGTGTCGCCGTCGCGCGCGCGGATCCTAGAGGTATTGGCGATTCTCAGGGAGCGCCGCCTCGTAACGAGTACGAGGACGAGCAAGTTAACGATGCTGCCTTTGTGGTCTCGGAATTAGCTTCACAAAATTGGTGCTCGGGCGACGCGGTGTTGGTCGGCGCGTCGTGGGCCGGCTTCGTGGCCTTACAAGTCGCGGCGTTACCGCAACCGCCTTCAGCATTAAAGGCCGTCATCGCGTGCTCCGCTACTCATAGAAGGGAGCTTGATGACATGCACAAGAAGCAAGGGTGCGTGTTAGCCGAGCAGCACTCCTGGGGCACGTGGTTTTCGATCGTGCAGGCGCGGCCGCCTTTACTGAACGGTGATTTAGCAGCGTGGCGCCGCAGGTGGTTGTCACGTTTACAAGCCTTGGGCGAGCCCGCCGAGGCCTCTTGGTTGAGAGCGGATATATCAAATAAAGACTACTGGCGTATTGGATCACCTAAAGCGGATGATGTCAAAGTACCAGTCTTCTCCATCGGGTGTCTACGAGGCGGCGGCTACGTCGACTCGATCCCTGAATTATGTGCTTCTCTCGACAGGCGCGGCATCAACAACGCGGTTATGGTAGGGCCCTGGTCGCACGGCTTCCCGCACGCGTCGGCGATGGACTGCGGGCCTAGGGTGGACTTTCCTCGACTTGCTTTAGGATGGGTCCGCGCGCACTGTAGTAGTTCGAAGCTGCCGCCGCCGCCGCCGCCGCCGCCGCCCTGCTTGGTGTCGCTGCTGTCTTCCCGCAATGCCGGCGCGTGGTTATCTGATCAACAAGGCCTCACGGAGGCGCTCTCATCAACGAAATCAGCAACCTTCGCCCTGGCCCCCTCTGGGAGACTCCAGTCCGGTGAAATCGCACCGAACGGCACTCATACATTAGCGGTCGTCGGCAAGGGCGGCGCCGTCGCTTTCGCGGATGCTTGTCGAGCCGACCCGCTATCTAGAGCGGGAGCCTTTGCTCATTTAGGACGGGTCCACGACTTGGCGGGCGACCACCGCGACGCCGACGCCGCGGTTTGGAGTGCAGCGTTCGATGCGCCAATTGATGCGTCCCCGATCGTGTTCGGCGTGCCGTCAGTAACGTTGCGCCTGCGCGGCGCGAACACGGGCCGCGTCCACGCACGTTTGCAAAGAGTCGCGGCCACGGGCGAGAGCGTGAGGGTGGGCAGCGGCGTTTCTGATATAACCGGTTCTAGCATCAAAGTGGAGCTCGGCTTCTGTGCCGCAAAATTGGCCCCGGGCGACCGCTGGCGGATTGTCTTGCAGAGATGGGACTGGCCCTCGTTCCCGCCGCCGCCTAAATTAGGCGAGGCCGACCCCCTCTCACAGCTTGAAATTCTAGGCGGTTCTCTACAACTTCCGGCCAGGGACCACGTACGCGACGCGCCGGCGCCGCCTCCGTTCAGAACGCCGGCCGACGGCGCCGGGCTCGAAGCTAGAACGATTCGAGCTCCCACTCGCGTCCGCGCGCGCCGGGCCGCCGAGGCTTCCTCAAAAGATGCGGCAGCAGTAGTCCTCCAGGACGACTTCGGGTGTAGAAAATTAGCGTCGTCCGGCTCCGCACCTTTATTGGAGGTCGGCGAGGCGACGCGGGAGAAGATCTCGCTCGCCAAGGACGGCCGTTCTCATGTCCATGTGGCCAGCCGCGCGGCGTGGCACGCGACTTCGGTGGATGCCGCGACGGACTCTGCGACGGGCGCCTCCGTGCGCGTCCATTCCACGCTCCGAGTCACGGAATCGAACTATGAATTAGAGCAGCGCGTCGTCGCGCGGCTCGCGGACCGGCAGCGCCTCACGTCGGACCAGCTCGTCGCCGCTTCACAAGATTCGCTCGCCGACGACGACGCGAGCTGCGACGTCGTCTTCGACAAGACCTGGACCGTCGACATTCCTCGCCGAACGTAATCGCATCTCCGAGATCGCGACGCAATCCCCTTCCCCCCCTGCCGCACCACGGTGAGCAGTTGAAAAACGCACACCGGCGTCGCCCGAAACACGGCGGCGCGGTCGTTACCATCCGGATCCCGGCAATCATCCCCGTACTAAAGAAGAAAATTCTA
>Ga0163110_10001083_pt1 | contig 13634 bp, 9 predicted proteins | sample CRUFie1St17metaG_FD_108703 | JGI IMG/M metagenome (GOLD analysis project Ga0163110, IMG submission 108703) | Marine microbial communities from the Costa Rica Dome - CRUD Field 142mm St17 metaG | ecosystem: Environmental > Aquatic > Marine > Oceanic > Photic zone | place: Costa Rica: the Eastern...
GCACAGGGAAGCATCTTGACCAACAAGTATGCCGAGGGCCTGCCCCGCAAGCGCTACTACGGCGGATGTGAGTTCGTGGACCAAGTGGAGCAGCTCGCCATCGACCGCCTGTGCAAACTTTTCGGTGCGGCTTGGGCCAACGTGCAGCCGCACTCTGGCGCCTCCGCAAACTCCGCAGTCATGCTCGCGTGCTTGAAGCCCGGCGACACGATCCTCGGGTTTGACTTGGCGCACGGCGGTCACCTCACGCACGGATCTCCAGTCAACTACAGTGGCAAGCTGTACCGTCCCACCTTTTACGGGGTGGAAAAGGAGACTGGGCGCATCGACATGGACAAGGTGGAAGCCACGGCCAAGAAGGAGAAACCCCAAATGATCATCTGCGGTGCTTCTGCCTACGCCCGCGATTGGGACTACGCGCGCTTCCGCGCCATCGCAGATGAGGTTGGTGCGATTCTCCTGGCTGACATCTCTCACCCCTCCGGCCTGATTGCGGCTGGCTTGCTTGACAACCCCCTTCCGCACTGTCACGTGGTGACTTCCACCACGCACAAGACCTTGCGCGGCCCACGCGGTGGCATCATCATGATTGGCAACGACTTCCCCAACCCTTGGGGCTTGACTACGATGAAAGGTGCCGTCCGTAACTTCAGCTCCTTGCTCGACAGCGGTGTCTTCCCAGGCATGCAAGGTGGACCGCTGGAGCACGTTATCGCTGGTAAGGCGGTGGCCTTTGGTGAAGCCCTCCAGCCCAGCTACAAAACGTACTGCCAACAGGTCATCAAAAATGCCCAAGCGATGGCTGGTGCTTTTGTGGAGCGTGGATACGACCTCATCAGCGGAGGCACAGACAACCACCTCATGCTCATCGACCTCTCGAACAAAGGCGTCACAGGCAAGCTCGCCGAGCAAGCCCTTGGCCAAGCGCACATCACGGTGAACAAGAACATGGTTCCTTTTGACACCCGTTCGCCGTTCGTCACTTCAGGCATGCGCGTCGGCACTCCTGCCGTCACCACCCGTGGCCTGGTCGAGTCTGACATGGTGCAGCTCGTCGAGTGGATGGACGCCGTGCTCCAAGCGCCTGAAGACGCTGCGGTGATTCAGCGTGTCGGTGATGCGGTGCGCGAAAAGTTCGCAGCCTACCCGTTGGTTGCCGGTTGAGAATGGTCATCATCCCTCAAGAGAGCACGATTTGACTGGGTCAATGTCGATTGTCTCAAAGCTTCGTCCATTGTGGCGCCAGGTGTCCACTTACTCAAGTCACGGCTTTCGATGCTTGTTTGTGGCAAGTCAATCGCGCCATGACAAGAGGAAGACTAAGCCTGAAAACATATTCTTGCACACATTCCCCAGAGGTGGTAGCACCGTTTTGGCAGAGGTGGTTGCAAAATCAGGGGGGTGCCCAATTGTATGGGAACCCTTGTTCAAAGGACGAGTGCCCTTTCGAAAATTCCCTCACACCAAGCTGTGGGGGTGGAGAGAATCCATAGGAAGGGGTGTGGCAAAAACCCCAGTGGACGGTTATCTGGATGCCATATACTGGAGAGAATTTTTGTCACCGAGATTTTTTACTGGACAACAATCCTTGGGATTGTCGCCACGCGGGACATTGGTCTATAAATTTTGTCACGCAGGTGAAATGACATCTCATATCATCAACAAGTATCCTGCGAAGCATGTCTTTTTGCACAGGCATATCGGACAAATCATGGCAAGCCGAATTCGGTATGGTGTTTTCATGAAGAACAATCAACCTCATGGAAACGAGTTGTATCCGACAGGAGAGAAACACAAAAAGTTTTCTGAGGACACACAATCTTTGGAGGAGCTTACAGCGAGAAAAAACTTAATTACCTCAGCTTTGGGCGTCGAGGTGTGGGATTACTGCTTGGCACGAAAGAACTGGGAGAAGGCACATCAAGAAAACGAAACACTGTGGCTTGACTACGATGACCTTGTGTTGAACCCCCAAAATGTGGCCGACGCTCTCACTGAATATTTGGGTTTTCGGATAGACGTTAACCAGTTCAAACGACCGAGTCGTGTCACTGTAGAGGCCAATCAGACGAAGTCAGAACGTCTTGCCAAATGGAGGAGTCGACTTTCATCAGCCCAAATTTTGGAAATGAACAAAATTCTAGAATGGCACGGATTCGAAAAAGTTGGTGAGTGAGATGCCAAAGGTGGTATGGTATTTTCGGAAAAAGAGGGCCCTCGGGAACTTTAGCATTGAGAACTCTTTTCACGAGCTATTGCCTCATTTTGGAGAGGGAGATTGGGAAGTTGAGTGGCGTGAGGCCAGTTGGTTCAGTGAAGGAATTTGGAACCGCTTTCGGATTGCCATGGAAGCCAGAGGGCTTGATGCCGATGTGATTCACATCACAGGAGACATCCACTTCGCAGCCCTATTTTTGCAGAAGCGGAAGCTGGTTTTGACCGTTCATGACAACGGCCACATTGAGCGAAGCACCGGTTTGAAACGGTGGCTCATGAAGAAGCTGTGGCTGGATTGGCCGTTGAAGCAATGCAAGAAGGTGGTGGCTGTGTCAGAGGCCACGAAGAGGAGCATTTTGGACTTGACCTCCGCAAACCGAAACCAAGTGGAGGTCATTCCCACAGTGGTGTCCTCCCGGTTCAAGCCGCGCAAAGGGGCGCCCAACAATCCAAAGCCTGTTTTGCTGCACATTGGATTGGCTCCCAACAAGAACTTGTCAGGACATGCGGCGGCAATCGAAGGTATGGACGTCTTGCTGCGAATCATTGGAGAACCATCTGCTGCCGACCGAGCAATGCTGGAGTCCAAAGGGATCGACTACGAATGGAAGTCTCGGCTCTCAGACGCTGAAATGCAGGACGCTTACGCGACTTCCGATGTGTTGCTTTTCTGCTCCACCCTCGAGGGATTCGGAATGCCGATTCTCGAGGCCAAGGCGGTGGGGGTGCCTGTTGTGACAAGCGCGATTGCCCCGATGAACGAAGTTGGCAAGGGCTATGCCTTCTTGGCCGACCCAGATGAGCCGGAACGCATCAAGAAAAGTCTGATGGAAGCGTTGGAATCCGAGACAAACGTCCAATGTGAAGTCAGTCTGTTGGCCAACTCAAAAGCCGCTGCACAGCGCTACAAATCACTGTATTCTAAGATTCACTCGGAGATATAAACCGAGAGATCCATGTGTAAATCGGCTTGAAGAGAATCAGCTGACAAAGGGTGTTCCAAAACACCTTTCCAAAAACCGTAATGGCATCTTGTTGCATGGTTCCCCAAGGTGTCATGACGACAAACAAAATGGACCAAACCAAAACGGGATGCACCTCAGGCCTAAGGTTCATGGTAAGTCCTACCAGGACAGCCCCGAGCAGGCCAAACACGAAAAGATGGAGCATGCTTCCCAACGGGCCCCAGTCGATGTAAGCTTCGCAATAATGGCCCAAACTGAATGAGGCATATGGGTTTTCGCCAAACCGATAATCCGTGAACGCTTCAACTTTGGCGAGGTCATTTTTGACTCCCTTGTTGGGATTCAGAAATCGAGGAATCAAGGCGAAGGTGAGGTTGTCGATCAAAAGGGAGCCATTCGTATGGTCCACTTGCTGTGGGACATTCTTTACTGCCCCAGCATAGTATTCCAAGTATCCAATCCTGCGAAAGGTGCTGCTCACCACAGTCTGACGCTCTTGTTCCGTGGCCTGAAAGGCTTCTTGGGAGAGCTCAAGAAATGAGGTTAGAGCTTCTTCACGAGATATTTGGACAGATTGCGACCGTTGTTCGTTGCTGAGGAGCATTCGGTAGTCCATCTTGACCGATTGCCAGACGAATGTCAATGCGAAGACCCCCAAGATGATGGGGGTGAAGACAACAATCTCTTTCGTTCGAATCCGCTCAATCGCGGCGCCCAAACCGAGGACAAAGAGCACCACAGGCATTTTCCATGATCCAAAGTAGGAGTAGAAGCTGAGAATCAATTCAATCAAGAGAAAAGACCAAATGAGCCAGCCTTGTTTTTTCGTGTAGGCGTAATGAATGAAAAGGGTCAGCATCAAGGCAATGCGAATGCCAGACATGTAGGTCACCAGTTGCCTGAATACGCTGGCCCAGCCCAAAGAGGAGGCAACCACGGATTCCAAAAGATGGAGCCCCGCAATCAGAATCAAGATTCGATGTTGACTGAGGTTCTCAAGGGACGAGTTCACAGAATTCATAGCCTCGGCCAAAGCGGGAAATGACTTTCGCAACCCCATTCGCAGTCCGACGAGAACTGCGAGGTATCCTCCCGATGCGATCCAATAGGTTGTTGCGCCCGTTTTTGAGGGGAACAAATCCTTTAAGTCGACATGAAAATAATTGGCTTCAAGCACATTGAAGTGAACTTCGAGCCAGGGAAAGAGCAGGACCACCACCAAAATGGGTGAGATGTTTTGCCACCAAAAAAAACGCAAGGTGAGTTGCAATGTGAACACCATCCATGCCGTTTCCAATGGGTTGGCGCTTAGCCCGGCAAAGATGTAGCCAAGCAAAAACACCATGTTCAATGGGCCAAATGGGACACGTTGGATGACTCGATTCTGCATGGATCAAAAACGATGACTCTCCCTTAGGGTCCTTGACCACAGCGCCTTCCAGGCAAATTCAAAGGATTTGTTAGAAAACTTCTCCTGCAATGAAGTTTTTGCAGAGGCTCCCATTTTCTTCCAGTCAGCTTTGCATTCGAAAAGAGAATTGATTTGGTTCTCAATCGAATGACTCGAGACCTCGTCAAGAACAAATCCGTCAACGCCTTCCTCTACGAGCTCAGGCAATCCACCATTGTTGCTGATCACGCTAGGTATGCCAAGTTGCTTGGCTTCCAACACAACATTGCCGAAAGCTTCCTCGCAAATGGAAGGAGCAATGTGCCAATCGGCCTGAGACAAAAGGATGCTGGGATTGTCGACATATCCTTGAAAATGAATGCGCGTACGTGATTTTGATTCTTGAACGTGACGTTGGAGCTCTGCTTCGAATTCGGCTGAATGAGAACTGCCACCGAGGAGTTGAAGGCAGAGCGCCGGATTGTCAAGATTGACTGCGGCCCGAACGAGAACATCGACACCTTTGATTTTCCCCATTTGGCCCACGTATGCAAGGGTCAACTCGGGTTTGTCAGCATCCTTCAACTCCGCCTTTTTGTTTGTGCTGAGTGGAGTCCTTGAAACAACCCTGTTCCAAATCACAGAAATCCGATGATGCTGAGATGAGTCGATGTGTGCTTTGACCTGTTTCGCGACGAAGTGCGAAATGCATACGATGTGCGTAGATCGCTTGAGCAATTGACGCCACAACAACATTTGAAATTTAGAATCCGTTGGGGGAGCATCACCGATTCGATAGATCACAGGTGTTTTCAGAATGCCAAGTGCCAATCTGCAAAACAAGAATGGCCCCGTGCTATTCAGTAAAATGGCATTTGGTTTGTATTTCACTTGAACACGCAACAAAGCCAGAGAGTTGGTGAAAAGTCGCCCAACTTGGCGAAAGAAGAACTGTGGATTTCGATAAAACCATGGGAGGTGAAATTGCGTGCCCCCTGGAAAAACAACAGTGGTGAAACCAATTTCACGCGCCTCGTCACCAACGCTACCACCTTCTGGCTCTCTACCAGAAACACAGACCACAACCTCAACGCCAGAGGATTTGAGTGCTTTAAGTGCCTCAAGCGTTCCTCGTTCTTTGCCGAAGAGCTCATTGCCAAAGATGATGCTCACCACAGTTTGACGAGGGGCATGGGTCATGTCGTGAAGATACCCTGATTTCCTCGGACCTTTCTTTTAAGACATCGTCAGCTTAGACGCTGGCGAGAAGGAAAATGAATAGGTTTGGATGGTTATGCCTTATTGGGTTTGCTCGGCATTTTTTCTTTGAATGCCCAGTTTATTGCCGTGATAAAATCTTCGTATTTGCCTAGCCTGTCTTGGGCAGAAGCAATGTCCTCCGGTGAAATGGTTTTGGAGAGAATTCGAGCAATCATCTCTGGCCACAGCTCAGGAGATTCGGCCGGCATAATGGCGTCCTTGCCTGTGACAAGGTCTTCTCCACAGCCGACGCGATCTGTCACAATGGGAAGAAGGCCGCTGGCGATTCCTTCGTTGATGGCGAGACCCCACGTTTCTGAAATGGAAGAAAGGCAAATGAAATTTCCCAACTTGTAAAATGCTGGCAACTGACGTTGATTCACAAAGCCCGCAAAATGAATGATCGGGGAATGATCAAATTCTCGGAGCATATCCTCATAGAGTTGGCCGGTTCCCACGAAAACCAGATGCGCTTTGAAGCCTTGAGCAATAGATTGAGACTTAAGAAAAGCCCTTGCGAGTTCCATGGGCTGCTTGATTGGGTCCAACTTTCCTACGAATAGCAGAACTACTGCTTTGTCAGGAATCTGAAATTGATGCCGAAGTTCCGCTGCACCATTGCCGTTCGCATCTTGCTCTGACCGGAAAAAATCGTTGTTTACAGCATGAGGAGCGTGAACGAGTTGGTCACTATGGAGCCCTGCCCATTCATAGTATCTCTTGTTCGCTTGCCCCACGTAGAATGCCAGGTCAATGTAGCTGTAGACATGATGAAGCCAAATTTTTCGCAACGCGGCCTTCCATTTTGGCATGGGGTTGAGGAGGGTGGAATCCCCTCGGAACCAAACGGGTATACGTTTGGAAAAATGTCGAATGACAGACAAGTGGCCAGGGAAATTCCATCCAAATACCAGAATCGCATCTGGATGAAATTGTCGAATGGCTTCCGTCATTTCTGAGACCCCTTTCCGAGTGAAGCACGGAAAAAAATGATGGTGATAGCCTTCAGTGAGTGGGATGTCCCATGTGACATTTCTTTTGAACTCGTCATCATATTCAACCTCATCCATGTCACGTGAGTAGAACACTTTCAGCGCAATGGTATGCTCTTTTTGTATGCGCTGAAACAGCGGCGCGTAATACTGAATGGGGTGCGTTGTGACAATGGCGAGTTTGTTCATCTCTTGTTGGAATTGCACACTGCAGTCATTGTCGCGGCTATTTTTTGGGCACTGGCCTCGGCGGAGTGCGGCTGGAGCGCGTCCAAGTGAAAATGCCATGGGGCATTTGGGTTGACAAATCGCAAAATGACTTGGCTCAGTTGGTCGACGAGTTCCTCCTCAGGGTGAGCAGGTCGGTAGGGTTGAAGGTACTGATTCGCACCGGCGATTTCCAGGATTTGGGTTGCTTCGCTTTCGGGGCGGAAGAAGCCAAGAACCTTGGGTGCGGTGAGCAAACATTGAAAGATTTTGGAAGCGGAATAGTGTGCTTCAACCGAGCCGATGACCAAGGCTCCATCGGCCTCGCGAAGGGTTTGCTGTACCTCGAGGTAGGAGATCCGGTCGCGATTTTCTTTCACCATGTCTTCAATGCCCAGGGTTCGAGCTTGCTCGGCAATGCTCGGCGAGACGTCTGAGCCCGTCCCGATGAACACAAACTCAAGTTTGGTTGAAATCAACTCTTTCGTTTTGAGTTGTTGAAGGGCTTTGAGAAACAAAGAGAACAATGGAGCCCCCATCGGCCAATGGGCACCTGCATACACGAATGAGTGCTTTTCTGGAGAAAGCAATGGCTTGCGTTCGGGCAATTCAATGTGGTGGTCGCGTTGGCTAAAGCCCAATTGAGCGGACACAAAGGGAATGGTCTTGAGTCTGGGGTGGCGCTTTTTGATGCCAGCCAAGTATCCGTCTGAGATGCCAGAAATGAAAGCGACCCGTCGCAATGCGATCGGCTCTAGAAGATACGCCAAGCCAATGGTCAACGTGGCTCGGTTCAGTCCTTTTCTTTCTTGAGGGATCTCATGCACCCATGGGTCTTGGTAGTCCACTCCGTAGGGAATGTCAAACCGACGAGACAACGGAGCACCCAGCAGGGCGGGATACCAGGAAGGAATCGAAATCCAAATGCAGTCAAAGCGTTCTTCTTGCAGCAGGCACTTCGCCTCTTTGTACAAAGCCATCAGTCCGCGAAGTCCGATGTCGCCGACGAGTCGTTTGCCCCAAAGTTTGAGGGGTTTTCTTGCCCGTACTTTGACCACACGTACCTCTGGATTCACGAGCTGGGTGGTTTCCCATACGAGGGGCTCCTCGTGGTCCTTTTCATCGACACACAACACTGTGGGTTCCCAGTCAACCCCTTTCAGGTGATTGGCAATCAGCCTCACGCGATGCACGCCGACCAAATTGGAAGGAGGCCAATGCGGATAGATGATGAGGACCTTTTTCATGAGTTGACCAACGCACCCAAACATTCTTGGAGGCGCAATGATTCAAGTTCCCAATTGAGTTTTTCCTTGGCCAGCGAAAGCGCTTCTCTTCTGCGTTGGAGAAGCTCTTCTCGATTTGAATCGGCCCAGGATATAACTTTTTCGATTGAATCTGGGTCGTCGAGATTAATGAGGCTCCCTGCGTCAGAATGTTCCTTGAGGAATTCCGTTTGGGCTAAAGTGTTGGATGCGATTGTCCAAAGCCCGCAAAGGGGATAGGTGTACAACTTATTGGTTCGACAGAGGTCCCGGTTGAGAGTGTCACTCTTCTCCAAAGCCAAGCCAATGTCGTGTTGTCGAATGAAAATCATGAGCTCTTCCTCTGGCATTGGAGAAACAATCCGAACCTGCAATCCATGCGCCAGACGTTGGTCTTCAATGAATACCTTCATTTCGGATGTACAGTTCCCAATCAGGGTGAGGAGTGTGGTTTTTCTCTGCTCACGAGAGAGTCCTGAGATAAATTCAATCAGCCCTCGGTCTGAACCGATGACTTGCGAAAACCACACAACTCGAAGCTGGGAAGTGGTATTGATGGGTGTGGGTTCCGGAGCGATGTATTTCAGTGGAAAAGCATTGTTGATGGTCACAATGTCTTTGGGGTGAAATTGACTTCTGTAGGCTTCCGCAATAAGTGGACTTGCCGCAGTCATTGCCGTGACTTTGGGGAGGAGTTCTTCCTCCAGCAACGCGGTTTCTTTCGCCTCCTTGGAGTGTTCCGGAAATTCGCCGCGATGGTAATCCTCGGCGTCGAAGACAGAGGGCACCCCGAGCCTATCGCCCAGCGTGACAATGGGGCCGAGTGCCCCTGGGTTATGACCAACAATGAGTGTTGGCTTGAAAGCTGTCCCGTGACGCAGAAATTCGGAGTATCCCCGGCAAAACGCGCGCTTTCGATGTCCCAACATTTCAGCCGCTTTGCGGACCAACCGAGAGATGAAATACCGCCATCTGTTGTGGGTGGGAGACCCTCCCACCAGCTGGTGAGTCCATCTTGCGGACTCAAATATGTCAGCATCGGCCTCCGTGGCCCATGCCGACTTGTACAAATACAGCACATGAACCCGATGTCCAGCACCCGACATGGCATCCGCTGATTTGCGAAGCCGTGGATTGCATCCGGGTTGCGATGTGCTGATGTAAAGTACGCGAGCCATTCTATGCTAGGCAGTTTAGGAGATGATCTCCTTGGAGGGAAAATAGGGTGCATTTGCGATTGTCCCATGGGAGCGAGGGTCATGGAATGGGCGTAAGTTTGTTTGTGGTGTCAAGAGCCTCACTCAAGTTCATCGCATCGAGAAGACCATGAATCAGATCATCATCATTGCACTTGAATTTCCTCCACTCAATACCGCTGGTTCATTGAGGCCATTCCGCATGGCAGAGTATTTCGGAGGGCAAGGTGTGGATGTAACGGTCATGACGATGAGCAAGGATGGAAGCTTCGGCATGTTCCAAAAGCCGAACAATCTTGAGCTTTCTTCCGATCAATTCAAGACCGTAGAGATTGTCCCCTCTTTTCCGGAGGCCAACAGGAAAAGCAAGATTCGACAATGGTTCTCAGTGGGTGATTACTACGAGGAGGTTTGGGGTGGTGACTTGCATCGAGAAATTCAGCATTACATCAAAAAACAAGGGAAGCCGGATTTCATTCTTGGAACATGTCCGCCTTTCAGCACCGCAACTTTGACCCGGCGACTCAGCCAGCATTTTGATGTTCCCTACATCCTTGACTTGCGGGACGCATGGTCACAATGGAACATCAATCCCCAAACAACTTACTGGCACTACAGGTCTGTCCTGCGAGAAGAACGTCAGTGCATCGAGGACAGCCGTGTGACTTTGACCACGACGGATCAAACCAAGGCTGATCTTCACAGACTGCATGGAAAAGACTTGAATCTCATGGTGGTCGAAAATGGCTTCGACAAAGACATCGAGTTCCTGACTGAGAGCTCCTGGACAATGGCCGGTGCAACGCCACTGGTCATCGGATATGTAGGGAGTTTTTATTTCAATCCTGGAGCCCATGAAGCCATGTTCAAGCCTTGGTGGAGAAAATCACCTCATCGGTGGTTCCATTACGCCCCACGAAAGGAGGATTGGACGTACCGGTCGCCGCGGTATTTTTTCCAAATCCTGAATGATTTGTTTGACCAGGACCCCGACTGGCGCGAAAAATTGAGATTGGAGTTCGTTGGTCGCGTTCCTGAGTGGCTGACAGAAATGATCCAGGAGTTCGACCTTGATGAACATGTCACGCTTCGGGGTCAGGTGAGTTTGGAGGAAAGCCTTCGCTTGCAGCAATCCTTCGATTTCTTTTTGGGAACCTCGGCCAAAATCGAAGGTCAATCTGATTACTCCATGGGATCGAAGTATTACGAGGCTCTGCAGTTTCAAAAACCCATCTTAGGTGTTTGTGGACCAAGTCCTTTGGCCGATTTGATTCAGAAAAGTGGACTTGGCGTTGTGCTTGACCCCGATGATGCCCTAAAAAGTGCGCGTGAATTGCACTCGTTTTTGAAACGTGAAAAAGTGTCCGTTGACGGTGTTTTTCTGAGCACCAAGGCCAGAAAGCAACAGCTCAAAGCCCTTTATGAAATTCTTTAAGGATGGAGAGGGGCTGTCACCCCAAGTCCAAGACGTCGTCGCATTTTGACGCAAGCTCTTTGTCATGCGTGACCAGAATGACAGTCGCACCGTCATTGGCTTGTTCGCGCAGCAATTCGAACACAACGTCTCGCATGGCGCTGTCAAGGGCACTCGTGGCTTCGTCCAAAATGAGGACCGGGCGCTTGACCTGCAGTGCCCTAAGTAATGCCAATCGCTGCTGCTGTCCGCCACTGAGATTGTCTCCGCCTTCAGCCAACTCATAAAGAAGTGGCTCCTGCCCGAGCTGCTTTGACAAGCCAAGCTTGATGATTAAGTTCGATGTGAGAACGTCGTCAATGACAATTTTAGGATTTCCAAGGGTCAAGTTCTCGTGAACATTGCCTTTGAAGAGAAACGGCTTTTGACTCAGGTACCCTACGTTTGTCAACCACGGAATCAGGAATTCCCTGCGATTGGATTCCATGCTTGGATGGATGCATGGTGTTGTTTCAATCACACCCTCCCACGCAGGGATGAGTCCGAGAATTCCGTTGATTAGGGTGCTCTTGCCAGATCCCGAAGGGCCCGTGATTGCATGAATGCCGCCGGACTGAAAACTGAAAGTCAGATTGGAGATGACGTTTTCAGTGTGTCCTTGGAATCGGAGGCTTAAGTTTTGGACGTGAATGTTGACACCGCTCCCGTTCGTTAATCCCGAGGATGTTTCAGCCCGGTGGAGTGCTTCAGTATAAGAGGTGCTGCCGGGGCCACGCCAAATTGCTTCATGGGTGTACTTGAAGCGACGCATGCTGATCAGCTGGTTGTTGATGCGAGAGAGGGAGGGCATGAGACGGTAAGCTGCAATCACGACCACGGTCATCAATTCAAAGAGCTGGTCGTTGCCGCTCTGAAAAAGGGTGCTGACAATGACAATAACAGCAACGGCGGAAATGGCGAGAACTTCATAGAGCTTGGCCGGCATCAGATTCAATACCCTCATAAAACTGTTTATCCGAAAAAGCTCTGCAGTTTGAGTGAGGTAGTTTCTTTTGATGGACTCGGAAGCCCCAAACGTAATTACCTCAAGAAAGCCTTTGATGGCATTGGTGATCAGGGTGTTGGCTTGCGGACGCTTCTTTTTTTCGACTTCGCTGAAACGGGCAATCCTAGACTTTGTAAAGAGCCTGATGGCAATTGATCCAGTTGCCAGTACTGCCCCCACTGAAAGCATGACAAGAGGTTGGTATGCAAGGAGGCCAACAGCGATGATGCAAATGACACAGAGCTCTGTCAGAGCGAGCATGTTGCCTACGATGAAGGTGCTCGCAAAGGTGGGAGGCCAGTTGTTGATTTCTTCGAGAATCCTGCCAGTCTCGTTGGACCTCATTCGTTCAAGACTCGAGGAAAAATGATGTTTCCACATTTCTCCACTCAGCCGATGCCCAATGTTGAGCGAAAACCGAGAAACTGCGAATGTGACAACGAGATTGACCAAGGCCTTAAAAAGAAAAATCCCAAACAACAAAACAGCGAGTAAGACGAGGAATTCCCTGGGAGAACTGATGCCCATGTGTGCACTTGTGTGGTACGCCCACGACAAAAAATGCGAGTTTTCAACGGACGTTGGCTCAGCGGCGACAGCGATCACTGGAAGTACCGCTGAAAGTCCCAGGACTTCGAGAAAGGAATTGACCAAGACGACACCCAAAAAAATTGCAGCTCTTCGTCTTTCTTGGAGAGTCAGCATCGACCATACTTGTCGAAGAATGGTCCCGAGGTGAAATTTGGTCGCGTTGTTTTCTTTCGAAGACATCGTTGCAATGTCCAAACAAACCGTTAACCAACCACCCCGGCTGCCACGGTCAAATGCGTGGACGGATCCACAAGGATGAATGACCCGGTGCTGCGGTTGTCCTTGTAGCCGTCGGTGAGGAGGGGGGAGGCCGTTTTGATACGGACCCGTGCCATGTCGTTGACGCCAATGGTGACGTCGTCTTCCACACGGTGGAGGGTGTTGATGTCAATGCGGTACAATACCTCCGTGATTTTCGCTTGGACGTCGCGCGTGGTGTGGCGCAAGACGTAGCGCGTTGCAGGGTTGAGAGGCGCTTCGCTGAGCCAGCAAATGCGTGCGTCGAGGGCTTGGGTGCTCTCGGGCTGGTTGTTGGCACGCACGAGCATGTCTCCGCGGCTCAGGTCGATGTCGTCCGTCAGGGTCATCGTGACGCTCAAAGGCGGGAAGGCCTTGTCGAGTGGAGCGTCGCCGACGAGGATTTGGTCGATGGTGCTTTCCTTGCCACTGGGCAAAGCCACCACCTTGTCGCCGGGTTTCCAAACGCCTGAGGCAATGCGTCCAGCGTATCCGCGGAAGTCGCGGTGGGCGTCGGTTTGGGGGCGAATCACGTATTGAACGGGGAAACGACAATCCTGGAGGTTGCGGTCCGCACCCACGTGCACCGTTTCGAGGTGGTGAAGGAGGGTGCCTCCGCCGTACCACGGCGTTTTGTCCGAACGGTCCACCACGTTGTCGCCGTGAAGCGCGCTGATCGGAATGAACTTGATGTCCGTGATGTCGAGGCGAGAGGAGAAATCCTTGTACGCAGCAACGATTTCGTTGAAGCGCTCCTCGCTGTAGTCCACGAGGTCCATTTTGTTCACGCAAACCACGACGTGGCGGAGTCCCAAGAGGGATGCGATGAAGCTGTGGCGGTGGGTTTGCTCGAGC
>Ga0163110_10001088_pt1 | contig 13613 bp, 12 predicted proteins | sample CRUFie1St17metaG_FD_108703 | JGI IMG/M metagenome (GOLD analysis project Ga0163110, IMG submission 108703) | Marine microbial communities from the Costa Rica Dome - CRUD Field 142mm St17 metaG | ecosystem: Environmental > Aquatic > Marine > Oceanic > Photic zone | place: Costa Rica: the Eastern...
ATAAATTTGGTATGGGCTTGCTCCTATTAGGCCTTGGATTCCTTGCACTAAACCTTGGTGGAGCATCTGCATCTGCTGGAATGATTCCGGCAATATTCATGGTACTTCTTTATTTGCTTCACACAATAGGTGAGCTTACACTATCGCCCGTTGGACTCTCATTGGTAACTAAACTTTCTCCACGTCACATGGTTGGATTCCTCATGGGGATCTGGCTGCTGTCTTCTTCTCTTGCACATCAAGGAGGAAAGCATATTGCAAAATTGACTACGGTGAACGAGAAGACGATTGTTCAGAGTGATGCATTTAAAACCTCTGATATGGACGAGGATGTAAAAACAGTGCTGCTAACCAAGAAGTTCACGGATAAATTAGACGACAACTCCATTGAGTCTGTATTGACAGATTCATCGTTTATTGCGGAGCTAAACTTAAAGGGAAACAAAACATACTCCAAATCATCTGTATATGTGAAAGAGGCACTAGAAGAAGCGGAAAGCTACAAAGGAAGCAAAAAAGAAAAAATGCTGAAAGCGGCCAGTGTTAGCTTTATAACATACGAGGATAATACGATCACAGCGGATACGGTTTCACAGAGCGAACTGAAAAAGCTTACAGAAAACACACCTGGAACGGCCGTAATAAATTCCATAAGAAGTGAATCGTTAAATAAAGGATTGAGTGTTTTTGAAATGCTCGGTTTTATAGCAATGGCCTGTGGATTAATCTTGTTTTTAATTGGGAAGCCAATTAAAAAATGGATGCACGGCATCAACTAAAAAGAAATAAAGGCTGCACTATGCAGCCTTTTTTATTTTCTTTTCATACTTAACTTAAAATCATGAAAAAAACAATCGGTTTAATCGGATTATTCATTTGCGGTCTAATTTTTTCATCTAAAAGTCAGACAAAAATTGAAACCTCGAACTACCTTAACAATAGCGCTGAAAACAAATCCATCGCATTTAGTGAGCTTGAAGGGATATTCTATGCTTCTGAGGATCCAAATTTGACGGTCACATTTGAGGGAATGTATGATTATGCTGTTTATTTTGATGCGAATGATACGGAACTTCTGTCAAATACAAACATTTTCTTGAAGGACTTACAAAGAGGAGACCACACGATTACCCTAAGGAGGACAAATGCAGCAGGCAATGTAGAGGAGATCAGTAAGTCATTTAAGGTGAAAGCTGCAAGACCATGGCTTTCAAATGATGCCACGGTGTTTGGATTATTAATGATTGTTCTATTTTTCGTTTTCAAAACCGCTAAAAGTGAGCGAAGTTATTTCAAGAAATTCTACAAGGTCGTACCAGCGCTATTGTTATGCTATTTCATTCCGGCTGGACTAAACTCATTTGGAGTCATTTCTTCAGAGGAATCAAACCTATACTTCATAGCCTCAAGGTATCTATTACCCGCGAGTTTAATCTTGTTGTGCTTGAGCATAGATATTCCAGCTATTAAAAGACTTGGAACTAAAGCAATTATTATGTTTTTTGCAGCTACAGCAGGAATTGTGGTTGGTGGGCCTCTTGCACTTTACGTAGTATCTTTATTTGCCCCTGAGGTCCTGGGGGGAGAGATTTGGAGGGGACTATCTACTGTTGCCGGGTCATGGATTGGCGGTGGAGCCAATCAAACCGCTATGAAAGAAATCTACGGTGCCAGTGACCAAATGTTTTCTGCAATGATTGTTGTGGATGTATTTGTTGCAAATTTATTTATGTCCGTACTGCTTTTTGGAACCGGATACAATGAGAAATTAAACCGCTTTTTTAAGGCCGACGACTCTGCAATTGAAAGTTTGAAAACGAAAATGGAAGAATTTCAGTTGAGTGTCTCAAAAATTGCAAGCTTTAATGACCTCATCTATATGTTAGGAATAACATTTTGCTGTGTGGGTATTGCCCATTTAGGGGCAGACAACATAGGACCATGGGTATCAGAATTGCTCAGTGGTATGGAAAATCAAACTGCAGCACGATTGATGGTTTCTTTTGGTAATGGTTTCTTCTGGCTGGTGGTCCTTTCTACGCTATTTGGGGTTGGCCTTTCATTTACCAAATACCGTGAATTTGAAGGCGTTGGCGCGTCAAAAATAGGTAGTGTATTCCTTTATGTTCTCGTTGCTACCATAGGTATGAAAATGGATATCATGGAGTTAATCGCAAATTGGGGAGTATTTAAATTCTTACTCTCAATTGGTTTGATTTGGATTATTGTTCACGCCCTATTCCTTTTTGTTGTTGCGAAAATTATTAAAGCCCCTTTCTTTTATGTAGCTGTGGGAAGTCAAGCAAATGTTGGAGGAGCAGCGTCTGCACCAATCGTTGCTAGTGCCTTTAGCCCGTCTTTAGCTCCAGTTGGAGTTCTACTTGCAGTGCTTGGTTACGCTGTTGGGACATTTGGTGCTATTCTATGCACTTTGATGATGCAAGCACTCTCGGTTTAAATTGAAATCAACTAATTTAACGTACCTATTCTTTTACTAACCAAAGATTCGACCTTTTGACAAAATTGTAAAGGCATAAAAGTGCGCCACTCAAGTTCTTCTAGCTGTCCACCCATCACAAAATAATGATCAATGTTGGCCGAAACAAATTCCTTCACAACATGCTCATGAAAATTTACCAAGGCGATCCAACCATCCTCAACGTCGTCAAACCATTCGTCATAATAACATTCATCAGAAGCATGAAAATTCAAAACATTTTCTCCAATTAAGATAAACTTATCTATACCCGTTTTCATAATCGGTTCCACAACGTCTCTTTTCAGCAACATTATATCATTTTCAATGGCATCATTCCACTCACCGATAAGTTCAAGAACCGCATGACCAAGATCATAATCTACGAATAGCACCTTAACAAAAAGCGTCGGTGAACCAAAGAAATCCCACTGCGGGTGAATTAGAAAGTTATAGATGCGATTAGAATATTCAAACTCACTATAAACCCGCTCATAAAATGGTGAAGAAGGGTCCTCAGAGGCAATATAATATCCTCTCCAATTATAGTGTGGCTCTATAAAGTGCATATTCAAATTTAGTCAAGTGAATTGACATATTCTTATTAATTTTAAGGAACTTTTAAAACGCACATTTTATGCGCATTTATATCGCTCTTTTAGGTACTATCTGTTTACTTTTGGCATGCTCAACTGAAGAAAAAAATGCCCCTAAAATCTATTCAAAAGAAATTTGGCAGAAACAAGCGACTGCTTTTTTATCTAGTGAAACGAATCTAATTTCGTTTGGGGTTGTTGATATAAATCAACTTCTTACAAAATCCATTTATGATTCTGAATTATCTGAGTCAGGTCTAGTTCCGTTGGATATGATTGATGACTATTCGAAAGTCATTCGTACTGAATTACCAATTTACTATGCAGTAAAATCAGATACTACAGGTGATTTAACCGACGCAGAGTTGGTCGTGGTCTGTAAAATAAAAGATCCAGATCTAGCAGTCGAAACGATGAAAAAAGATTTCCAAATCGGAGAACTCATTCATGAAAATGAGGTGAAATTCATACTTGAAAACGATATCAAAATCGGTCTAACAAAAAGTGAAATGATCTTTCTGATATCGGAAAACATTACGAATGATCAGGCAAAGTTTAGCATTCACAATACAATCGAAGCTTTACAGAGCAATAAAACCAATAAAGATATAAGAGAAATCATCACCGCCCAAGAGGACATCATATCTGCCTTGAATATTGAAGCGGTACAAAAATTTGTATCATCCGTATCTCAAACCGGAGACTTGGAGTCTAATAAAAACATGACAGGTACAATTGCCATGCAACTAAGCTTTGAAAAAGGAAGAGTCATAATGACCAATAAAAACTATTTATCAAAGGAGTTTACGGAATGTAATTTATTTGCTGAAAATAGTAAGCAAATGCTGAGTAAACTCGGAGCAGGTTCCCCTATTGCGGCTTTGACTATCTCTCTTGACTTGGAAGGACTTGAAAAACTGAAGCGACAATACCTACCAAAGAGTATTTCAAATACAATACAGGATTCAGACCTTGACCCAAGTCTAAAAAACCTAGTACCGAAAGAGTTATCAGTAATCGAAGCTTTCATTCAAAAAGATGGAATTCAAAATTATATAAATGGAAACCTAGCTTTGGGACAATACTCAAATGATTCAATTCATTCGGAATACAGTATATATTTAGGTATTGGAAAAGGTTTTGCACAAATCCTCAAAAACGAATTTAATCCGATGAGGGGGTTTTTTCATTCATTAGAAATAGATGATACTAAAATGGAACTCTACACTTCCAAAGAAAATGGACAGCAAAATGGGACGAACACATTACAATTAAAACCGGAGTTTACAGATTTGGGTGGTAAGCCAATATCTGCGTTTTTGGATATTGAAAGACATCCTTTTAAGGAGTTATTGTTGAATGATAAAGTGAGCAAGCGCATCGCCGAACTATTAAAACATGTTACTTTGAATGCTGACCTTGAGGGAGGAGAGCTCATTATAACAATGAAAGACGAGCAAACCAATGCAATAACTCAGATAGCTAACCTAATTCCAAGTCTCATTCTAGGATCAATATTTCAGTAAGCATGGGTAAAGATAAATTGTGGCGGTTTTCCGAGATAAAAAGGTTTCCAAATGTAACAGAGGCTCCATTCTCGGAAACTTTTCCACAAAAAGGAAAATGGAAAAAAGAAATTTTCAAAAATAATAACCCAATTGTTTTAGAGCTTGGCTGTGGCAAAGGCGAATACGCCGTTGGTTTGGGTAAAATGTTTCCAGAAAAGAACTTTTTGGGTGTGGATATTAAGGGGAATAGAATCTATATTGGCGCGAAGGAGGCACTCGAAAAGAATATGCATAATGTGCAATTTTTGAGGACCAGAATTGACTTCATAGAAAACTTTTTCGATAAGGACGAGATTGACGAAATTTGGTTGACCTTTTCAGATCCACAACCTAAAAAACCTAGAAAAAGACTCACATCTCCTCTTTTCATTGGTAGGTATCGGAAATTCCTAAAGAAAAATGGTTTGATTCATGTTAAAACAGACAGCGATGTATTGTTTGAATATACTGAAGAACAGATCAAAAATGAAGATTACCGATGTCATGCGCTAACATGGGACCTTTATGGTTCATTTCAAGATCAAATTTCTAATGAAGAAAAAGAAATTTTTAAAATCAAAACCCATTACGAATCTCTCTTTGCGAGCAAAGGATCGGTAATAAAGTATTGTTGTTTTGAAATTTAGCTTACTTATCTAGGACTTTAGGTATCCTGAAGTAATCAGAGTCACTTTTGGGAGCATTTGCAAGAGCGTTTTCTTTCGTCAATGTTTGGTTCGAAACGTCTTCTCTCAAAACATTCACATTTTCATTCATGAAAATGAGAGGCTCAACATTTTCTGTATCGATTTCGGAAAGTTTATCCATAAAATCGATTATTTTCTCCATATCGCCTTTGATAGCCTCAAGCTCTTCTCCTTTGAATTCCAAACGGGCAAGGTGCGCAATATGTTTGACGATATCGTCTGTTACTTTCACACAGTAAAGTTAATGATTTCTTATTGTTCAATACAAATGAGGATATTCCTTTTTCAGCGGAGCTTCAACGCGCTCATAGCAGACTTTATTGAGATCGGTAAAGCTCATTGTTTCAACCTCCTGCTTTGATATGTGCTGACCAATATAAAATCTTGATATTCCCGGCCTGGCAGGACCAAAAATATCCGTGGGATCAGAGAACAATAAATGATTAGTGGTAAATGTAATGGGAACAATGGGTACTTTAGCCTCCTTTGCAATTTTAAAGGCGCCATTTTTAAAAGGAACCATCTTAGGGATGTCTTCTGCTGGAATTGTGCCCTCGGGAAAGATGACCAATGACCAACCTTCCTGAATGGCCTCAAGGGCTAATGCAAATGATCGACCTACCTTTTTACGGTCAAACCGAAATACAGGAATATTTAAGTTTTTAAAATACGTTCGAATGATTGGATAGGTTAAAATTTCGCTTTTGCCTAAAAATACAAATGGATGTTTTGGAAGCATTGAGTACATGAAGAAAATATCCAAATATGAGGTGTGGTTGGCAACAATGATATACGGCCCCTCGGGAAGCCTTTCATTTTGGATATTACGTACGATATAAAAACAAAAAATACGCATGAGCCAGCTCCAAATCATAAATAGCTTAAAACTATATTTCTTCCATGATTTTTTTAAAAGAACTAAACGAAAAAAAGGATAAAGTAAAATAGCAAAGACAGAAAACACCAAAAAGATGTAGATTTTCCACAAATTTCGAAAGAATCCAAAAAGAAATTTCATCACTAAGAAAATTAAGAAAAAGTTTTGGAAATCAACGGAAATATATTTTCTACTTTTACATTAAATCTTATGGCACGAATATTAACAGGAATACAGAGTACGGGAACCACACACTTGGGAAACCTTCTTGGTGCGATTATACCTGCAATTCAACTTGCAAAAGATAATAAAAACGAATCCTTTTTATTTATTGCAGACCTGCATTCCCTTACACAAGTGAAAGACCCAGAGATATTAAAAGAAAATACGTATCGTACAGCTGCAGCATGGCTGTCATGCGGTCTAGACCCCTCAAAAACAACTTTTTACAGGCAAAGCGATATACCAGAGGTCACTGAATTAATGTGGCACCTGCTTTGTTTTTACCCTTATAAACGACTCACCCTAGCGCATTCCTTTAAAGATAAATCAGACCGTCTTGATGATGTGAATGGAGGATTATTTACCTACCCTATGCTCATGGCCGCTGATATTCTTCTTTATGATGCAGAACTTGTTCCCGTAGGTAAAGATCAAAAACAGCATATTGAGATGACACGAGATGTTGCTACTAAATTCAATCTTCAGCTCGGTGAAACCTTTGTAATACCAAAGGAAGAAACGACTGAGAAAACAAAATTAATTCCAGGAACAGACGGGCACAAAATGAGCAAGTCTAGAAACAACCTAATTGATATTTTCCTCCCAGAAAAGAAACTTCGGAAACAAATTATGTCTATTGTCTCGAATAGCGAAGCCCTTGAAGATTCAAAGAACCCTGATAACTGTACCATTTTTGCCTTGTACTCTATTTTAGCTAACGAAGAAGCCGTTTTAACAATGCGGGCAAATTATGAAAAAGGAGGTTATGGATATGGGCATGCAAAGCAAGCGCTGTACGAGCTAATTATTGAAAAGTTCAAACTGGAACGAGAGAGGTACAACTACCTTATGGAACATAAAGATGAAATCGATAAGGCGCTCTCGATAGGTGCGAAAAAAGCCAAGGTTGTTGCTTTAAAAGTTCTAAACAGAGTGCGTCACAAGGTGGGCTATGCAAATACCTAAGTAATTTTGTTGTGACTAATGCTTCTTTGCCTTGAGCATTTGTGTCTCCCAACCGTGAATTCCCGTTTTGCTTGATGCTTCGTGCCCCTACCCTGCACTCTTTTCCTCCAACGCTTCCAGCTGCTGTTTTTTAATTCAGAACGCATAAGAACAATTACTTCTTTTTCTGTTAGCCCAAACTGATACTCTATCGCATCAAATGGAGTGCGATCTTCCCAAGCCATCTCAATCACCCTGTTGATATCCCGTTGATTCATGTGATAAAAACAATAGGTCAAATAAAAATGTTTAAGTCAACGTGAAAACAATGAAAAAAGAAAATTTTCCTTCAAAAAAATGTGTGGTGTGTAAAAAAGATTTTTTGTGGCGGAAAAAATGGAAAGCTTGTTGGGATGAAGTTAAGTACTGCAGTGAACGCTGTAGAAGGGCGAAAAGAGCTTAACGAATAACGGGGCAATTATTCCCCTTACCTAGTCGAAACGTGAGCATACCCCCTGCATATACATACCAATCCTTGTTTGTAGAATTTCCTCGTCGCCCCTGAAAAGAACCATCAAGGCTCCTATTCGATAAAGCAACAGCATCTGCCCCATTAATCGCCAATAGGGTGGCTGCATCCATATATGTATCAGAACCTACATCATCAATATAGTCAGTGAAGGTTTTTCGGATTGCAATGTCTATATTAAATGAACAATACTTTCCCAAAGATAGTTTGACTCCCAATCCTAAAGGGATACACAATTGATATTTACTGTAGGGTTTGATATCACCTTTGGGGCTCTGACCCTCAGTACCTAGCGATTGTAAAGACACCATTTCTCCATTATATTCTGTTTCGGGATTCATATGAAAAAAACCTAACTGGGTAATCATATATGCGGTTCCAATATAACGTCTATTGCCAAATTGAAAAGGCATATAATGAAATTCAATTCCTCCTGCCATCTCCTTGATTTGAGAAGTGAAATTTAAATTCCTATTCACAATTAAGGCCTGACGCGCATCACGATCGTCTGCCGCCACATTTCCATAAGTCGCATTAAAACGTAAGGTCATTCTAGAATGTACGTTGAAACGATAAACCAGGCTTCCCGCAAGTTTACTTTTGTAAAATGGTTTAAACTGATTCAGATCACCAATGTAAAACATAGTTCCTGCATGAATACCAATCTCAGAGCGAGAAAAAAAATTAGGCTGTTGTGCACGCAGTGCACACGTAGAAAATAGGAGGATTATAAGGAGACTTCTAGTAACCACAGTAAATAAACGATTCGAAAGCCATTTTATTACGCTTTTCAGCCTACAAATTTAATTTTTTTGTGCGCGCTTCCTATCCATCTCTTTAAGAAGAATTTTACGAATCCTGAGCGTTGAAGGTGTAACCTCAACATATTCATCACGCTGAATATATTCCAAACATTCTTCCAAACTAAAAATTCTTGGTGGCGAAATACGTACTTTATCGTCTGCTCCGGAAGAACGCATGTTCGACATTTTCTTTGTTTTTGTAACATTGACACACAAATCACCGGTGCGAGAATTTTCTCCAATGACCTGACCTTCATAAATATCCTCATTTGAACCAATAAAGAAGGTCCCTCTTTCTTGAAGGTTGTTCAACGAAAATGGGATAGACTTGCCCTGTTCGAGTGAAATAAGCGAACCATTCTGACGACCAGGAATTTCTCCTTTGAATGGCTGGTATTCAATATACCTGTGCGTCATAATTGCCTCTCCTGCTGTTTGTGTCAGTAAATAATTTCGCAACCCAATGATTCCTCGAGAAGGAATATGAAATTGCATCACCATTCTCGCGCCTTTGGGCTCCATATTGAGCATTTCGCCTTTTCGCTTTGTAACAGCCTCGACAGCAGTTCCACTAAATTCATCGGGTAAATCAATGGTCAACTCCTCGATGGGTTCACATTTTTTGCCATCAATTTCTTTAAGGATAACTTGTGGTTGTCCCACCTGAAGCTCATAACCTTCGCGTCGCATGGTTTCAATTAAAACCGATAAATGAAGCACACCTCGACCGTAAACCAGCCATTTATCCGCTTTATCAGTTTCATGAACGCGCAAAGCTAGGTTCTTTTCGAGCTCTTTGGTCAAACGTTCTTGAATGTGTCTTGAAGTAACAAATTTACCTTCCTTACCGAAAAAAGGAGAATCATTAATAGAAAAAAGCATGGACATTGTAGGCTCGTCCATATTAATAGTAGGTAGGGCTTGAGGATTCTCGGCATCACATATTGAATCCCCAATTTCAAAACCTTCTATACCTGTTATTGCACATATATCTCCAGGTGTAACAGATGAAACCTTTATACGCTGAATCCCTTCAAAAGTAAAAAGCTCTTTTACGCGGTGTCGTTCCTGAGAACCATCTCTTTTTGATAAAATAATTGGCATATTTTCTTTCAGCTCACCTCGTGTAAGTCGACCAATTGCAATCCTTCCTACATAAGAAGAGAAATCTAATGAGGTAATCAACATCTGGGTATTTCCTTCTGCAATTTTTTTAGGTGGAAAATAATTGAGCACCTCATCCAATAGAGGATTTATCGATCCTGTGGGCGTTTTCCAATCCGTTGACATCCAATTGTTTTTTGCTGAACCGTAAATGGTAGGAAAATCAAGCTGATCCTCAGATGCATCAAGTTCAAACATCAAATCAAAAACTTTTTCATGTACCTCCTCAGGGGTACAATTTTCCTTGTCAACCTTATTTACCACCACCAAAGGTTTTAAACCCATTGAAAGCGCCTTTCCTAAGACAAATCTTGTTTGCGGCATTGGACCTTCAAAAGCATCAACAAGCAAACAAACGCCATCAGCCATATTCAACACACGTTCTACCTCTCCTCCGAAATCAGCGTGACCTGGCGTGTCAATAATATTGATCTTAGTATTCTTGTAAATGACTGATACGTTTTTCGATACAATGGTGATTCCTCTTTCTTTTTCAAGGTCATTGTTATCCATAATAAGTTCTCCTGTTGGACGATCCCGTTCATTGACAAAATCTCCTGCTTCAATCATTTTGTCTACCAAAGTAGTTTTACCATGGTCAACGTGTGCTATGATAGCTATATTTCTTATCTCCATAAAAAGTATTCAATTAACGACCTCTATATCTTGATCTATCTGAGCCTGAACGACGTTCCGATCCTCCATTTCTATCTCTAGAATGGCGGTCAGAGCTTCTGCGTCCTTTATCCCTATTGCCTTTAGATTTCTTGCTTCTGAAATTACTACCTCCCGATCTACGAAATCTACCACCGCCTGATCTGCGCCCACCAGAACCTCGATCCGCACCTCTTGAACCTTTCCCAGCACCATTTTGAGTATTGGTTACCTCAACAGATAATTTGGTCCCTTCGAATTCCGTACCATTTACATTTTTAAGAATTCTCTCGGTATGCGCCTCATCTACATCAAAAAATGCATACGAGGTCATAATATCAATTCTACCAATAACGTCTGATTTAATACCAGCGGCATCGCAAACGACCCTTAAAAGTGCACCCGGATTAAGGCCATCTCTGCGACCTGCACTAAGGAAAAACCTCGTTTTTCCTTCATCCCGAGCCCGCTGACCTTTGTCTTTGCGTTCTCCTCTCTCTCGACCAGAATCTTGTTTTGCGCGTTGATTTAAATCACCTGCCCGATCGTAATACTCAATGAATCGATTGAACTCAGCAGAAACGAACTTTTTGATAATCTCCGTCTTATCCATAGTTTCAAACGAGGCTAAAATTTGAGGCATAAATTTCTCAATATCCTTTTCCTTTACGTTGATGTTTATTGTATTTTGAATTAGCTTCATCAGCTGTATTTCACAAATCTCTTCAGCATTTGGAATTTGACCCTGGCTAAATTGAGTGCGCATTTGCTTTTCAATCGATTTGATTTTAAATCCTTCTTTAGGAGTGATCAAAACCAAAGACTGCCCCGTTTTGCCTGCTCTTGCAGTCCGACCACTACGATGAGTATAATTCTCATTATCGTCCGGTAGGTTGTAATTGATTACATGTGTAATGTCATCAACATCAATACCTCGAGCTGCTACATCCGTGGCTACTAAAATCTGTAACTCTTTACTTCTAAATCTAGCCATCACACGGTCTCGCATAGGTTGGGTTAAATCACCATGTAAGGGTTCAGCGTTGTAGCCCTCACGCGCTAGCTTTTCAGCGACAGTTCCTGTTTCGTGCTTAGTTCTACAAAAAATCAAGCCATATATTTGGGGATGAAAATCAATCAAACGTTTTACTGCCTCATAACGGTCTCTTTCTTTGACCAAGTAAAATATATGCTCAATATTTTCATTCGTCTGATTCTTATGACCAATCGAAACCTCCAATGGTTCGGTCATATATGTCTTTGCAATGCGTGCCACGTCCTTCGGCATTGTTGCTGAGAACAACCAAACATTTTTAGATTCTGGTGTTGTTTCTAAAATATCATCAATATCTTCCTTGAATCCCATATTCAGCATTTCATCTGCTTCATCCAAGACCACATTTTTAACTTCAGAAAGCTGAATGGCCTTTCTTTTGATAAGGTCGAGAAGTCTTCCTGGAGTTGCCACTACAATTGAAGCTCCCTTTTTTATTTGCGTCATTTGACGCCTAATATCTGCACCACCATAAACCGATACAATAGGACATTTGACATATTTAGCAAAGATTTCTAAATCCCGGGTGATTTGCAGACATAATTCACGAGTTGGACAAATTATGAGCCCTTGAGGTCTATTGGAATTGGTATTTATATAATTTATTAATGGCAAACCAAACGCTGCCGTTTTCCCCGTTCCGGTCTGTGCTAACCCAACAAAATCACAATCTTCTTTCATTAGGTGGGGAATCGCTTGCTCCTGGATGGGAGTCGGTGCTTCAAAACCCAATTCTTTTAACGACTTCAGCACCTCTTCTCTCAATCCCAACTCTTCAAATGTCATCCTTAATTATTTAAATTGGGTGCAAAGGTACGGATAAAAGAGTGCCTAGACGATTATTCGGCCTTTATTTACTTGTCATTCAGATATTAAAAGAATATTTATACCCATGTGAGGTGAAGTTTTTCTATTTTTGACCAAACTTTTTAAATGGAATTAAAAGAAATTATTTCAATAACAGGAAGACCGGGGCTGTTCAAAGTTGTTGCCCAAGGAAAAAACAATGTGATTGTCGAATCAATTGTAGATAAAAAAAGATTTCCCGCCTATGCCACCGATCGAATCTCTACACTCGGAGACATCAGTATATATACAACAGATGAAGATGTAAAATTGACTGATGTATTGGCATCTTTTCATGACCATTATGAAGGAAAAGCCTGCCCCTCACACAAAGAGGAGCTCACTGTGCTTGAGGGTTTACTTGAAAAAATTCTACCCAATTACGATAAAGAGCGTGTTTATACATCTGATTTGCGTAAAATATTTCAATGGTACAATATCCTCATTAAAGCTGGGATTCAAATAAAAGAGACAGCTGATAAAACCGAGGATTCAAATTCCGATAATGACGAAAAAACAGCTAAAAAAGTAGTACCCAAAAAGGCAACTCCGAAAAAGGTAGCCCCAAAATCTAAAGGAGGAAAGCCTTCTTCAGCCAAAAAGTCAGGACCCACAAAAACTGGTTCTCAAAGAGGTAACTAAATCAGATATCATCATGAAGAAATACCGTCGTTCATTTGTAGACGACCAATTGGTCATTGATTCATTTGAATCAGTTGAAAAATATTTAACCCTACTACTAGACAGAAACCTTGATTCAATCGAAGCTTTAAGACAGTGGCTAAAGGACAAAAGCGAACTTGAAGCTGTTTTAGAGGAGGATATGGCATGGCGATATATTAGAATGTCTATTGATACAGCTAATGAAACGTTTCAGAAAGCATACACTTTCTTTGTTACTGAAATTCAACCAAAACTTGCACCGATAGACGATGCACTGAACAAAAAATTCATCACCTGTCCATTCCATGCAGAATTAGCAGAAGAAGAGGCATTTGCCATTCACATTCGCAGTGTAAAAAGTCAGCTTGAATTATATCGTGAAGAAAATATCTCAATACAGGCCTTTTTGGCAGAAAAAACGCAAGAGTTTGGCGCAATAAGTGGTGCACAAAGTATTGAGCACAATGGAGAATCCATTACCATGCAAAAAGCTGGGTTGTTGTTAAAAGAGCAGGATGAATCTTTAAGAA
>Ga0163110_10001089_pt1 | contig 13602 bp, 13 predicted proteins | sample CRUFie1St17metaG_FD_108703 | JGI IMG/M metagenome (GOLD analysis project Ga0163110, IMG submission 108703) | Marine microbial communities from the Costa Rica Dome - CRUD Field 142mm St17 metaG | ecosystem: Environmental > Aquatic > Marine > Oceanic > Photic zone | place: Costa Rica: the Eastern...
CAGCTGCTATGGAAGTCGAAGCCAAACGCCGAATTGCTGAAACAACTGATGTTGAGCAGGACGAAATTCTCCGTAATACATCACTTGAAGAAATCGACGATCTAGTCCCAGCCTTGTTAGCCCGCCTCGGGCAAGTAAGAGCCGCATTGGATGGCCACGGAGGAGGAATTTCGATTACTGACTGTCAGCAAAAAGAGGATGGCTTTCACTTTACTCTTGACCTCACAGGTGCCTGCCTTTCATGTGGTGCTGCCCCAGGAACTCTGGAGGGTGTAAAAACCGATCTAGAGGCAGACAAAGAAATCGGAAAAATTAGTTTTTGTTCTAGTCTTCTTGACACATTTGATGAACTTGGAAGAGAATTTATTTTGGCTCATGGAAATGTAGATTTCGTGTAATGGGGGTGTTGACATGAAATGGCAAACAGGTACTCGAAAAAATCCAAAACCTTGTAGAGACAAGGATACCGGAAAATTCGAGATAACTGCTCGTGATGGTCAGGCTAGGCTTGGGAAGATTCACACACAACATGGAGTTGTTGAAACGCCATGCTTATTGCCAGTAATTAATCCAAACATTAGAACCATTGAACCCAGAGAAATGTGGGACAAATATGGCATCCAGGCATTAATAACAAATTCATATGTAATCTGGAAGCATGATAAACTCAAAAATGTAGCAAAATCTGACGGAGTTCATTCATTGCTTGATTACCCTGGAATGATAATGACAGACTCTGGAACATTCCAATCCTACGTTTACGGAGATGTTGAAGTCGGTGTTGAAGAAATAGTAAGATTCCAAGAAGAAATTGGCGTAGATGTTGCTACAATGCTAGACATATTTACTCGCCCTGACATGACATATTCTCAAGTAGACAATGCGGTTAATGAGACCGTAAGTAGAGGTCAACTTTCTATTTCAGCAGCTGGAAAGGTTATGATAAATGGGCCTATTCAAGGAGGAGTTTTCCCCGACCTTAGGGCGAAGAGTGCAAGAGAGATGAGTAAATTAGATTTCAACATACATCCAATCGGAGGAATAGTACCAATTATGGAAAAACAAAGATACACACAACTGGCAAAAATAATGCTGGCTTGCAAATCTAATTTATCTCCAAATCGGCCAGTACACATGTTCGGTTGTGGCCATCCAATGCTCTTCCCGATGCTTATTGCAATGGGAGCTGATTTATTCGATTCAGCAGCATATGTTCTATTTGCTCGAGATGGAAGACTGTTAACCCCATGGGGAACAGAAAGAATCTCTGAAATTGATGAATGGCCAGTGATTATGCCAGCCATCTCTCATTACTCGCCTAAAGAGGTGCGGGCGATGGACAAAGAAGAGAGGACAAATCTCCTGTCGAGATACAATCTGGAAGTTACACTCCAAGAATTATCTCGCTGCAGACAAGCAGTAAGAGATGGCACAATATGGAGGCTTGCAGAGAGGAGAAGCCATGAACACCCAGCACTTAGAGAAGCTTTCCTGTGGCTCACTACAAATCCATCTAGCGCAAAGATGGAGCCTTTGATTTTAGACGAAATAACCGCATCCAAGGAAACTGGAGAAGAAAAAGGCCGTTGGGAAGAAAACTGGGATTGGCTGGTAAAATCTCAGATTACCCCAAGAACGGGGGGCGAATCTTGGGGAGGTACAGATACACTAAACCGCCCACACATCGAGATGGCAAGAAGAAAATTAATTTCAAGATGGAAATCCAGAAAATCTGGAGAAGTGATTATTTTCCATGGAAATTGTGCACCTTGGAGGGACAAAATTGGAGATTTAGTTGAACGGATCTATTCGCTAGATTTTGAATTATTTATTCAAACACCAATCGGTATTATTCCATGGTCGTTGGAAGATTTGAATCCATGGGCGCATATTGAAGGCCCAGATTGGCTTTGGAAAGCAAGTCCAGATTTATTACAAATTCAACAAGAATTGGGTGAACTAGGGATTACCAATCGCAAGATTATACTCATAGATATTTCAGATACTGAAGACTTACACAAGCGAGCGTTCGATCTACTAGGAATACAGGATGTGGAGAGAGATGGAGATCTGAAAAAGAGGGGCCAAATTATCGATAAATTGTGTGTTTTGTACAACATGAATGTTGATGATGCATCGAAATTCAGTTCAGACTCTAGTTTTGTTATGAGCACAACAGGACGAATAAGAAATGTCTTAGACGCAAATGGGAATCACATTTTGTCTCAACGGCTCGCTGAAGGTGGACTATCACTAACGCTAGAGGGTGCTCTAAGGCTACATTCTATTCGAAATAATGAGATTCCAGATGGATTCAATTCAAGCAATCTTGAAAATCATGTTGGGAAAGGTCTACCTTGGGTTGTGGTTGACAGCGATGCAGAGCCATTCGTTCGAAATGGGAGAAATGTAATGCACGGATTTGTGCTTGCATGCGATGAATGGACAAGGCCCGGCGAAACAGTTCTAGTGGTCAACTCAGTTGGAGATTTGCTAGCAATAGGTCGCTCTCAATCCACTCCTGAAGAGTTTGCTGCGTTCTCGAAAGGGATAGCTGTGAAAGTTAGGCAAGGCTGCCCCTGAAAGGGGCACGTTCATTAGCCCATCAGTTTGTGATTATACCATGGTCAAGGATTTGATTATCGAATCAACCGCCCTGACCAAAGCCTACGGCCCCCATGTCGCCCTAGATTCTCTGGATATCAAAATCGAAAAGGGATCTACAGGATTATTGGGTCCAAACGGGGCTGGAAAATCGACTTTCTTGAAAACCATGCTCGGATTGATACAACTTACTTCGGGAGAAGGCAGAGTTCTTGGATTAGATATTCGTACCCAAGGCAACGAAATAAGACAACACATCGGATATATGCCAGAATATGATGCACTAAACCCCAATATGGATGCGATTCATCAAGTAAAGTACAGCGGTGAATTGATTGGAATGAATCCGAATGTGGCACTACAACGAGCGCATCAGGCTCTAGACTATGTGGGACTGGGAGAGCAAAGATATCGAGAGGTGTCCTCTTTTTCGACTGGAATGAAGCAGGCCACTAAGTTAGCCTGTGCTTTGATTCACGATCCGGAATTGATAATTGCTGACGAACCCAGTAATGGACTCGATGCAAAAGCTAGAGAGTTTATGCTGAACACACTCGAGATAACTGTAAATGAAGGACAGCGTTCAGTTTTGATGGCATCTCATCTTATGGATGATGTCGAACGGGTGTGTGAGAATATTGTACTTTTACACAAAGGTAAACTTGCTGCTCAAGGCAAAATAGAGGACTTGAAAGCAATTGATAAAGAAGTCGAAATTCATGTGTGGGGCTCGGCGGGAAAGATGGAAGAAACTCTCAAAGATAGAGGGATGAAAGTCAGGCGAGAAGGCCGTGTTATGCGCATAGGCCACACTGGAGATGACACCTACAATCGAATCTTAGAAGCCGCAGCAGATATTGGCACTCAGGTTAGGCGAATGCACGATCACGAGGCTAGTCTTGAAGATTTATTCTTAGTCATCATGGAGCGTTTGGGACATGATGTCAAAAGCACTGAAGATCTACTGGGGGTGTCCGAATGAGTGAGCAGGAAAACGAACCTGAGGAACCATTTGAACCAGTAGAATCCAAATCGGAAACATTCGATGCAGATGCCCCCGTTACTGGTAAAACAAAAATGCAGTCTGCGTGGGCTGCTGATGAGGATGGTTCTGAGAGTTCTGCACAATTAGCAGAAGTATCTAAGGGTCAGATATTCGAACAAATTTACCAACCTTGGGAAGGTGCCTTGAATCCCAGATGGATGAGAAACTGGGCGATCTTAAGACATCACATTTTAGGTATATTCAAGAAGGGACATAGACCTTGGAATATCCCAACTAGACTCTTCATTTTCTTTGTCATTTTAGCGTCTATGACTGATGCAGCATTGGCATTGCTTTTCGGTATGATTGGTGAGCCGACACTGTATGACATATGGGGTGTAAATCGAGACAACTTGTATGGCCATGTAATGGGATTCTTCCCGAGAAATATACTCTATTATCCGCTTGTTGCAGCGTTATTGGTTGGAGGAATGATTTCAGAAGACAGATCACACGGAACCAGTGCGCTATATTTTTCACGTCCAATAAATCGTTTCGATTATGCTGCCATGAAATTCCTCTCTGTAGCCTTAATTTTGTTAATCATAATCAATGGGACTTTGGCCGTTTACTATTTTGTTGACATATTGGTTATGGGCAAAGGTTGGGCTTGGATTATCGATACATTTCCAATGTTCCTTGCTGCATTCCTTTGTGGAATGATACTCGCATTTACTTACACATCGATCGGCCTTGCGCTTTCCAGTATATCTAGAGGCAGATTTTTCCCTGCTATTGGGCTGATTGCGATATTAATGGGTACTCGTTCAATTGCAGCAATTATCGACAATCTATTCGATAGATCACTGTTGTATATCATTTCCCCTTACGACTCCGTGGCTCATGTATGCCAAGCATTGATTGGAACTGAGATGACATACCAACATCCTTGGGTCTGGAGTTTAGTATCTGTCATAGTAATCAATGGATTAGCTCTCTATCTACTGGCAAATCGAGTATCTTCATTGGAGGTGACACGAGAATGATGCCAGATCTAACCCAACACGGGAAACCAGAAACTCAGGAATGGCAGCCAAAGCAAAACACTCCTGTGATTATGTTTGATAGAGTATCAAAGACCTATGGTAGAATTAACGCCCTGAACTCAGTTTCTCTTGGCATATCTGGAGGCGTTACAGGAATTTTAGGTATGAATGGTGCCGGTAAATCTACACTGTTCAAACTAATGATGGGGAAAGTAAAACCTAGTTCAGGTGCAATTAGATTATTTGGTACTGATCCATGGAAAAATCCCGCTCCTTATTCTCGTGTTGGATTTGTTCCAGAACATGAAAAAATGTATGATTGGATGACGGCTTTCGACTTCATTGTTACTTTCGCACGACTGCATGGTATGACAAGAGAAGAAGCCGGTACAGAGGCCACTAGAGTTCTTTCATTTGTTTCGCTCGCTGATGTAATGCACAAAAGAATTGGACAATTCTCCAAGGGTATGAGGCAGCGAGTTAAGATTGCACATGCACTTGTAAACGACCCAGAATTAATTATTCTAGACGAGCCGCTTCAGGGATGTGACCCGCTTGCACGCACGACGATTATGAATGTAATCAAAGAACTAGGAGCAATGGGTAGAACGGTCTTAGTTTCAAGTCATATTTTACAAGAAATTGAGAGAATCACTGAACAAATTGTGATCCTCCATCGTGGAAGAGTTCTAGCTCTTGGTAATTCACATGCAATACGTGAGATGTTAGACCAACACCCTCACAAAATAGCCCTTGAGTGTGACGATCCTCGCAAACTCGCCATGTCAATGATTGAATTAGAAAAAGTGACAGGTATGTCATTTGATGAACCTGGTAAACTGCTTATTGAGACTCAGCATTTAGGAGAAGTTCACAAACTACTACCAAAAATAATCACAGAAAGCGGAACAAGAGTAACCGGCATAGACAACCCTGATGATGATTTGCAATCTATTTTGATGTATCTAACTGGAGGATCAATATGACCAACAGGATGGACACAATATGGTCTCAACTAGACCGCAAATCCACTGCAATTGCAGAATTCACTATGCGCCAGTATCGGACAAGAATTTCAACATGGGTAATCATGATCGCTTCAGTAGTGGCTCTATTGCTGATGCTTCTATTTTACATTGAAGCCATGAACACAGAAATCGAAGCAATAGATAATGATGGTGACTCTTTTGATACTGATGGAGATGGCTATCCAGATGGCCAAGAGAGACTTTTAGGAACTAATCCTGATTCAGCAGAAGATTATCCAGAGGGGGTAGAACCTGATCCCCCTGAAAAATGGATTAATGAGGATGACATAAATTGGGACCAGCTAAAGGATGGCGACAATTATGTCGGAGAAGATGATGATGGAGATTGTCTAGAATACTACGACACTTCAAGCCAAAAAGATACCAATGATAACAACATAGAATGTGATATTGTAGTAAGTGTGGATAGTTTGAATTCGACTATCGACTTTGATGCAGACCCCGGTGTCGACGAAGATCCTGACGAAGAAAAATATGGCAAAGAAGCGGGACATAGAGCATTCATACTTGGCATAGGTAAGTTTGGTATTGTATACCTCTTGGGTATTTTCCTACCTTTGTTCCTTGCTACTGGGTTGATTAGAGAAGAAATGTCTGAAGGAACAATTCACTACATGTTGGCGAAACCAATTGCCAGAGGAGAAGTTCTACTATACAGAATGCTGGGATACATTGGGATCACGTGGCCGTTCATACTCGGTATCTGTCTGGTTTTGTGCATAATAACGGGTTTAACTGGACCTGGTGATGGAATATTTAGATGGTCGGATGTTGGAGTATGGATGTCGATTGCTTGGGCAACGATGTTAGTATCTCTGGTTTATGGGATGATATTCTGTAGTTTTGGTATAATTTGGAAAAATGGCGTTATACTCGCCTTAATTTTCGCAGCATGGGAATTAGGCATGGTCTTTGTAACCATTTTTACGGGTGGAGATTCATCTATTAGGTACATGTCTGTAATAGGCTGGGGAATGATAATTGTGGATGCAGGAGTAACAATCAGTTGGCCTGATAATTGGCAATTGTTGCAAGTTGGACTTTGGGGTGGCGGACAAGGTGAAGAGAATTGGCTGGGCCAGGTAGACTACGTTCCTTTGCCAGGAGCTGAACCATTGGCTGCATTCACGGGTAACCCTAACCTAGGAGTTAGCAATTGGCTTTCTTTCGTAATATCAACTATAGTTCTGCTATTTCAAGGAGTAATGGCTTGGTTCATCGGCCAATCAATATTCAAAGGTAAGGAAGTGAACTAATGCAAACACCTCCCCGATTTACTGGTGATTTGTCGAGTTTATGGAAACTCCAAAATTCACCTCCAATTCAACATTTAACTTGGGATTGGTGGTGGTGGCTCGTCATGGTAGATGACGAAAATGGAAGCGCAGCTGGTAAACAATTGATGGTATTGTGGTCTACAAAAGATAACCCCCTTGTAGAAGTAAATGGGCATGTATGGGAACCTGTCGGAAGACCTGGTTTCGACGAACAAGGGGGGATAGCAATGGACGGCATGGTTGCCGCATGGTGGTATGATGGTTCAGAATTGATCGAGCCATTAGTATTAGAAAAATGTAGAATTATCGTTATTTCTGAAAACCATACTGAGTGGCCTTATGAAAAAGGCGGCATTGTGGCATCTAATACCGATAAGGAATTTTCAATGGGTTTAACCCCCGAAGAAAATCAATTCTGGTTAAGACTAGACACAGATCATGGAGTGTTTGACTTGCAAATGGAACCTTGGAACAATGCCATGTCAAGCATGAAAGTCGCTCAAAATGATTATGGATTAGGAATGGGTTATGGAATCTCGAGATTACACGGGGCATTATGCAATGGAACTGTCGACGGCAGGGATGTTAGTGGATCTGCATATTTTCAAAAAGTATGTGTTCAAGCTCCATCACCTCCTTGGTTTTGGGGTATGCTCCATTTTGATGATGGCTCTTACATTGATTGGTTTGTGCCACACCTATCCCCTACAATATTAGCTAAGGATTCAAAGCAATGGAAAAAAAGAGACTTTACACATTATCCACTCTCGATGGGAGGACTATTTCATGACGCAGGGCGTCTAAGAACTGAAAAATTTACTGAAGTTAGAATTGAAAGAACATGCAACGATAAAGGTCTACCAATATTTCACGTACATATGTGGAATGGAGTAACAGAAATAAGAATTGAAGCAAATGCTGTTACTAGAGCATGTTGGACTTTCGAACAACCTACCAGGGGTGGGTTAAAATCTCACTTGACATATAACGAATATCCATTAGAAGTCACAAGATTAGAAATCGATGATGAACAGGGCGTGAGAACTCGCAAGGATTGGAGAGTAATCCGGGGCAATGCAGAACATTCATGGGGACTTCTTCATTGATTAAAACGCCGCAAGGTTCATCATCGTCTACGTTCACATAGCACCTAGGAGGAGATAGCATGTCCGATGACGAACTACCACCTGATGCCAGCGATGATACCATCACCCAGACCCATAATGATGACTCTACGAACGTTTCAATTAGCGATTCTTTCAGAGAAAAATTCCGCCTCACCAGTGATGAAGAAGTTTTGAAAGATGTAAAACCTTCATTCTTTGCATTCTTGCCAATGTACTTCATAGCTCTACTAATTTTGAGTGCACATTTACTATTTGCAATAGATTGGGACACCGATAAGGATTCTAGCATAATCGCTAAAGTGATGGTATTCCTGATAGAAATCTTTGATATTGGAGAAATTGGCTTTGTTTTAGTCATGCTCACATTAACATGGTTTAATAGAATGTTAAACGGGTCAACTAGTGGAAAATATATCACTTTATTCCTGCTTGTTGTCGCATTAACACCACCTGTTTTGAGGCTTGATGACTTTATAGCTTGGATTATGGACAAGGATTCTGGATTCATCCCTCTTGACACATTCAACTATACTTTCTTTGGAATATTTTGGTCTAGTTTATTCGCTCTGTTCACTTTATTCTATCAGAGAAGTTTCCATTACGCTATCACCAACCATAGGGTAATTTTCACTCAACACCTCATCATACCAGGAGATGGAAGAAGAATTCTATTCGACAACATCGCCGAGATTAGAACGCAAAGAACAATGATGGGAGCAATGTTTGGATATAATACAATAGTTTGCGACACTGGAAGTCAATTGGGCATAGGTGAAACCTCAATGTCACTATCTGTAGGCGCAACTGGTAACAGCGGATCGGGAGATAATTCTCCAATAGAAGGTTCATCACCAGGAATTTTTAGCAGAATGTTTTCCTTTGCAACATATCAAAGAACCAGAAAAATCGATGTCCCAGACCCGAGATATTCTTTCTTTTGTATTACGAACTGGAAGTCAATTGAACAGTTGCTCAATGATATGCATCAAAGACACAGCCAATCGGGGCAATTGATTGATCTGAAAGAGCACCTTACAGAATTAAATGAATGACACATAGGTTTCAAAAACCTGTTCTCTAACCCCCCGCCATGAGCGACCTAATCCAGCAGGCTGGCATGGCATTATCTAGTGGACAATTTACTGAGGCAATGGAATTATTCGAAAAGGTAAGAGAAGCAGAGCCTGACAACGCAGTAGGCCATTATGGCTGGGCTGAATCTGCTTTCATGCGCCTTAGTATGGATATGGAAGAAGATGTTCCAGCAGGTAAGATTATGCAAGTTTACAAAAAAGCAATGCAATTAGATGAAGAAAATCTAGAATACGTAGCATCATTTGCAAATTTCTGCCTAGACTGTGGAAGAATTCCGATGGCGATTAAAGAATACCAACGCTTAGAAAAAATGGCTGAGCTTAATGAGATCCCAGTAGAAGACACTCTATTTGATGCTAGCAGACTCATTGTAGACGCTATCGAAAGAGTCGGTCAAGGAAGAGATAATCCAATGATTCAACCTTGGCTAAAGCAAGCACTAAAATGGGCCGTAGGTGGCTTGGGCTATACAGCTGAAGATGCAGCTGCAGTCTTATCCTCCAATGAGTGAGGTGTTGTAAAATGCGGAAGGCGCGAATCGCCTTCCGTTTTGGATATTATGGAGACTGTTTTCACGGTAGTCAAGTCCAACCTGATGTACCAACTGTTCAAGGAACATTTATGCACATTTTCAAAAAGAAGTTAAAATGGACTCATGAAAGAATGCCTGTAACATTCTCAAGTCGTACCGATTCAGGTGTTCACGTAAGATTGAATGGTGGCTTTATCGATATAGATCTGGAGCGATGGGAAGCAATGGGAGAATCAGGATTTGTCAAAGCAGTGGGACATCAAATTCCAAAGAGCATATCACTATTCGATGCTAGAGAAGTCGCAGGTGATTGGAGCCCCAGAAGAGCTTTGAACAGAACATATCGTTACAGAATGGAATGTATGGAAAATTGGGTTGAACCTGAACTAGATGAATTCAAAGAACTCTGTTCCTTATTTGCTGGAGAACATAATTGGGCAAACTTTTAGGAGAGAACCCGACCGTTCGACAACTCGTGTTGTTGAGTCGTGCACTCCTTGGGTGAACAACGGAAGGATTGTTGGGTTTGAAATTGTTGGCGAAGCATTCGTCTGGAATCAGGTTAGAAGAATTGCGAGCGCTATGCTGTCTGTTATTACCGGGACCAATCCTATCGAACGAGTAGTTGAAGCTAGAGATAACCCAGATATCGAAATCGATTTGGGCCTTGCAGAACCAGATTGGCTAATTCTCTGGTCAGTGGCTTGGGAGGAAATCCCCGGATTAGAATCCATTGAACCAGTGATTCCGAAACCAGATCACTCTAGTTTGCGATGGCAGGATATATGCCGTCAACAGCAAAAAGAAATCATAATTCGACAATTTGATATCATTCAAGGACGATACTAATTGTGTCCCCGTCATCAATCGAACACGATTCTCTCAAGAAAATATCTGCGATTACTTCTACAACATCTTCATGCCTTGTTAGATCTGGAATAAGTATCGCACAATCATGACTTTCCCCACTTGAATTGAGCTTTGCTAGAAATGCTGTAGCTCCACCGAAAGAAACACCATCTCTATCGAAGCCTTTTATGCGATGAGCAGTGATATTGCTGGCTTCTCCTTCGTCTAATCCTGCTGAAACTCTGAGCTTTTTGTAATTGATTAAGGAATCACCCTCGACATGTACGTTCAGAGTTCCTGGCCACGCACTACGCCCGATTATGGATTTAAATTGCTCTTGATAGTGGGGTTGTGACATGAAAATATGAGCACGGCCGAGACCAGAGGAAACAACACCATTGATGCGCATGGCTGGGGCGAGATGCATCACACTCATGACTGTTCTGCTACCGAGCAAAACAACATGTAGAACAACTGCTTGGACTGACCATGGCAGGAGACTTAACTTGGATGGAAGAGAGATATGCCCAACTCGATGAGCAATCATTGTTATGGCAACCTCCTACCCTAGAAAGTGCCAACACGCCTCGCTGTACAATGGATGGGAAGCCTACAATTATGCTCTCTGCGAATAATTACCTAAATCTTACAACCCATCCTAAGGTAGTACAAGCAGCAATAGATGCAACAAGAAAATACGGAGCAGGTAGTGGTTCAGTACGTGCAATTGCAGGGACTATGGACATACATCTTGAAGCTGAGGAAAAGGTTGCTGAATTCAAAGGAGTCGAATCATCCCTTATTTACTCTGCAGGTTACACTGCAAATGTGGGATTGATACCTTCATTGGTTCAAGGCAAACAAGACATAATTATCTCTGATGAATTAAATCATGGTTCCATAATCGATGGAGTCAGGCTCACGAAAGCCCAACGTGCGGTTTTCCCGCACAACGACATGGGAGCATTCGAACAAGTGCTCAGAGAAAATCAAGAGGCTGATAGAAAATTAGTCATCGTCGACGGAGTATTCTCGATGGATGGTGACATTTGTCCTTTAGATGAGTTAACAGCCCTTGCTGAAGAATACAACGCCATGGTCATGGTTGATGATTGCCATGGAGAAGGCGTTTTAGGTGATGGTGGCAGAGGAATTGTAGATCACTTCAAGTTACAGGGAAGAGTTGATTTTGAAGTAGGATCTTTCTCTAAAGCGCTAGGTGTCCAAGGAGGCATATTAGCTGGGAAAGAAATTGTAAGGAAGCATGCGTTGAATCACTCACGGTCTTGGCTATTATCTGGCTCGCAACCACCTGGTGTTGCAGCATCGCAAAAAGCTGCAGTGGAGGTACTCATGGATGAACCTGAACATCATGCAAGATTATGGGATAATACAGAATATTTCCGAAGCGAAATGCAGTCCCTCGGTTTTGATACTGGTGTTTCAACGACCCCAATTATACCAGTTATGTGTGGAGACTCATCGGTTGCAAAAGGGCTGTCAAATGAAATGCTAAATCACGGTGTTATGGCTGGCGCAATTGTATTCCCGATGGTAGCACGAGATAAGGCTAGAGTGCGTACTCAAATGTCTGCTGGGCTGACCCGAGAAGATCTAGATGAAGTTCTTCGCATCTTCGAGTCTGCTGGAAAGACTGTTGGATTAATCTAGGTATAGGTTCATTCCTCTTCAGATTCAAATGACTCTACAACTTCAAGTAATTCTGAATCTCCAGTCCCAGATAAATCATCCACTTCATCATTGATGTACTGCTTAACTTGCATATTTTCAAATGGATTTGCCCCATCCTCAATCATACACAACAACCTCCATCTCGGAGCCCAAGAAAGATGGATGTATATCGGCCCGGGAATCATAAGAAGACCCCACGCAAGATATTGAGTGTAAGTATTGTTAACCATCAAGTCTGTGTGTATTAAAGTGAAGAAAGCAAAACCGAGGAATGGCATAGGATACAGCAATTTTCTGTTCACTGGCATCGGCATTCTTCCAGTAAGTGCATTGACCAAACGACTAATGATGCCGAGAAATGCGGTGGCAAAAATAAGTAAACTGGCATGTAGAAGCCACAATGGGAACCAAAACTCTTCAGTCATGTAGTAAGGTAATAACAATGCCAAAGAGACCAATAGACCGTAAAATGCTCCGATGTTGGATGGATGGGAAATCCATAATGGCAGTTTAGAAAACCGTTTTGAGAGGCCCCCGCCGGTAAGCAACTCTTCCTGTGATTCATCCAGGGAAGAAGTGTTTTCTTTCCAGTTAGAGGCATCGGCCATACCTACTGTGCTACGAATTTACCATTTGAAGGTACGGTGTAATGATAAAGAAATAACGCTGATTATGTATCGTTAGATAATCTTCGAGAGATTGGGCCTTGTACCTCTATTTCTTCTTCTGGCAACCATTCTCTTTCAAGTAATGTTGATTCTTGTGATTCTCTTTCTCTGGCGTCATCGAACTCGTCATTCGATTCGTTAACAGCATTGTTAAGGGAAATTGCTTGATTTATTATCACTAGCTGTTTGTTTAATGTTGATTCTTTTAGATTAGTAGACCAAATGGAAAGTACTGACAAATCTTTGTCCAGAGTGTGAACTATCCAATATCCAAGTTTGTCTTTGGAAAGTTTTAGCCTATTTACTCCAGGATCAATCCACTTATCAGCGAATTTGACCATTACCTCTGAACCAGATCCAGAAACTATGTCCATGAATGGGTGATTTAGGTTGACTACCAGAGGAATTGAACTCTCTTTGTCAACCCTCTTGAGAAGGAAACCATTTAGCAACGATACTGCTCCTATAGCCAATAATAAGTTTGCAATCCAATTCAAGACTATGAACAACATAACTGAAAGTGATACAGCTAGGCCTAATTTAGACTTCAGAACCGATTTCGAATATTCTCTACCCAAAGGTGTGCTCTTGAAGAGAAACATACCCTCTGGTGCGTCCATACCACCGCGACTAGTATTTAGGACATGAAACCCTCGTTTTGATGTTAGAAGTACCCCC
>Ga0163110_10001090_pt1 | contig 13591 bp, 14 predicted proteins | sample CRUFie1St17metaG_FD_108703 | JGI IMG/M metagenome (GOLD analysis project Ga0163110, IMG submission 108703) | Marine microbial communities from the Costa Rica Dome - CRUD Field 142mm St17 metaG | ecosystem: Environmental > Aquatic > Marine > Oceanic > Photic zone | place: Costa Rica: the Eastern...
ACTGGACCATCCATGAATTTGACGATGACGACGAATTGTTGCCTTGGGGTGCCATGGTCCTCCACAGCCACAACTCACACATGGGCTTTGGTTACCAAGAGGTGGCCATCATCGATTTGGGACAGGTCAACCACATGGAAACCACCCTTCGTCACAGGATGGACTCCGAATCCATATTCATCCCCGATGAAGACAGCATGCCATCAGACATGTTGGCTGTGCTTGCTGAATTCAATTCGCAAAGGCCAGGGAAGAACCCTCACACCTACCTTGAAAGGCACTGGGAAGGCCGTCTCGACTGGTATTTTAACGGCCGAACCTTGAACGTAACCGAACACTCCCAGTACATGTATTGGGGTGGTTCAGAATTCAAGGACAAAGGGCGGACTCCTACCATCAAGAAAAACCCAGATGTCCTTCTGCAATTCGCCCAGACCGACTGGCCCCCGTTTTACAGAGAATCTCAAAGAGAAAAGTGATTGGAGTTTACTCGGTCATAATTTTGGCTGAGATGAATTACTTTGACCTTTGAAGCATCAGATCTGAATAATGATTATCAATTTCTGGAATCGAATTTTAGATTGGTTTGAAGACCGCAGAGACAGAACGCAATTAGTGCGAAGCTTTAATAGAGCAGCTAAGTCCGCATTCATCAAAGGAGCTGTCCCAACACTACTTTCTGCATCGGTGTCAAGAGGAGATCGAGCATACCGTCATCAGCATTCACACTGGTTGTATTCTGGATTTAGGCTTGTTGCATTTTCAGGCAAACAACTTTCTCGTCCAGAGCTTAAAGATGTTGGGCTCACAGTTTTGCAAAACCCCGAACTTTCCCGGCAATTGGTAGTGCTTGGTTTCGACACCCTTGAGGTTCAAGCTAATGTCGGCCAATTCGGATTGAAATGGGAATTAAAGGACTTTATGATGCTAGATTAATATGGAAGAAAACACTTCGCTAGACTCATTAACTGCGCTGGAGACTTTAAGTTCCAATCAAGCAGTTCCAATAGGATGGGTCATTATGATTTGCGTGACGTTTTTGCTTGTTGGATTTCTAATTGGCCGGAAAAGTGAGCAGTCTTCAAAACGAAGGAGTCATTTGTCCCAAGAAAGAAAAAAGGCCAAAGAGAATGAAGTAGATTACGATAACGTAATTAACTCAGCGTTCGAGGCACGTAAATTTGCAAAAACCCTCAAGACGAAATGTCATCCAGATTTGTTTGCGGGCGACGAGATAAAGATGCAGATAGCCGAAGCTCTTCATCAGGAGGTAGAAGAGAAAAGTCGAAATTTGAAAGAACTTCAAGCTATTGAACGAGAAATTCTTCGCAAACTTTATTCTTAACCATGATTCTTGGATTAATTGTTTTTTCTCTATTAGTGGGATGGTTTGGTTCCAAGCGCAAAATTGGCTTCGGTTGGGCACTTGCCCTAAGCCTTTTCCTTTCTCCCATAATTGGTTTCATCATCGTCTGTTTTTCTAAAAAGAAAGACTCGATTACTATCGTTGAAGACAAATGAAGATTTTAGGATGGATTTTAGTGGTCATAAGTAGTCTTAATCTGGTGACAACCATTGCAACGTTCTCGACAGGAGCTGAAATTATTGGAGTTGATCGTATGTCTCAGAGAATTGGAACAGCCTGTGGCTTGCTCATTCTTGGTGTTTTTTTGATTCAGCGCGCAGCGAAGAAGGCATCTGAAGAAAAGGAGCTCCAGGACTGGATGGATAAGAGTTAACTAAAAGCCGGACTTCCAATGATATTTTTCGGCATTTAGGAAGGTATGGAACTCTGAAATCAGAACATCAAGTCCACTTTACTTGTGGAGCAGAGGGGAGTTTCTGACCTGCGGTCATTGTTCCCCCCTTTCACTCAGAGGGAACCAGGCTCGAGCGCTGACGCGCTTGCCCCTCCTCGACCGCTTGTTTCCAAGCGAGCTTGAAACCAGCGCTCGGCAAAGGGGCTGAACTGCTACGCAGTTCTCGAGCTAACTGGTCACTTCGTGGAGCAGAGGGGAGTCGAACCCCTGAATCCATGCCTTGTGAAGTGACAAGACGGCGCTCTGCAGAAGGGCTCTCCGGTCAGAGGTCGGCGGGGGAGACCACGTCGTGGCCGCCGGCCTTCAGGTAGGCGTCGCGTTTGAAGAGGGCGAGGTCGGATTGGATCATTTCGCGGCACATCTCTTCCAGGGTGGTGGTGGCCGTCCAGCCGAGGACCTCGCTGGCCTTGGTGGCGTCGCCAATGAGCATGTCAACTTCGGCGGGGCGGAAGTAGCGCGGGTCAATCTTGACGAGGACGTTGCCTGTCTCCGGGCAGTAGCCCTCTTCGTTGGCGCCCTCGCCGCGCCATGCGATGGTGATGTCGACTTCTTTGAACGCCATGGTGGCGAAATCACGAATGGTGGTGGTGACGCCCGTGGCAAGCACGTAATCGTCAGGGGTTTCCTGCTGGAGCATGCGCCACATGCCCTCCACGTAGTCCTTGGCGTGGCCCCAGTCGCGCTGGGCGTCGAGGTTGCCGAGGTACAGGCAGTCTTGCATGCCGAGCTTGATGCGGGAGACGGCGCGGGTGATTTTTCGGGTCACAAACGTCTCGCCGCGGCGCGGGCTCTCGTGGTTGAAGAGGATGCCGTTGCTGGCGTGCATGCCGTACGACTCGCGGTAGTTCTTGACGATCCAAAACGCGTACAGTTTGGCGACGCCGTAGGGGCTGCGCGGATAGAAGGGGGTGGTCTCCGACTGAGGCACCTCTTGCACCAAGCCGTAGAGCTCGGAGGTGCTGGCCTGGTAGAATTTGACCGTCTTCTCCATGCCGAGGATGCGGATGGCTTCGAGGAGACGAAGGGTGCCGAGTGCGTCGGCGTTGGCCGTGTATTCTGGCGTTTCAAAGCTCACTTGCACGTGGCTTTGGGCGGCGAGGTTGTAGATCTCATCGGGCTGAACCTCCTGCACGATGCGGATGAGGTTGGTGCTGTCCACAAGGTCCCCGTAGTGCAACTTCAAACGAACGTTGTCTTCGTGCGGGTCCTGATAGAGGTGGTCAATGCGATCCGTGTTTAGCTGAGACGCACGGCGCTTGATGCCGTGAACTTCGTAGCCCTTTTCGAGCAGGAGTTCGGTGAGGTACGCGCCGTCCTGGCCCGTGATGCCGGTGATGAGTGCTTTTTTGGTCGCCATGGGGGCGAAAATACATCTGACTTGCGAGCGCAGGGCGTCAGCCGGCCAGTTCTTGGTTCTTCACCAATTCGGCGTAGTGTCCGCCCTGACCCATGAGTTCCTCGTGCCGGCCTTCTTCCACCACGCGGCCATCCTCCATCACGCAGATGCGGCTTGCGTTCTTCACGGTGCTGAGGCGGTGGGCGATGACCACGGAGCTGCGGCCCTTCATCAGTTCGTCGAGTGCGGCTTGGACCTCCCGCTCAGAGGTGCTGTCCAAGGCGCTGGTGGCTTCGTCCAGGATGAGAAGGTCAGGGTCTTTGAGGATGGCCCGGGCAATGGCAATCCGTTGGCGCTGTCCGCCGGACAGCTGCACGCCGCGCTCACCGACGAGGGTGTCGAGGCCATCGGGGAAGTCCTGGATGAAATTCCAAGCGAAGGCGCGCTTGGCCGCATCGATGATTTCCTCGTCGGTGGCGTCGGGACGTCCGTAGCGGATGTTGCTGCGCAGGTCGCCCCCAAACAAAATGACCTCCTGAGGCACAAAGGCCACGCGCTGCCTGTAGCCTCGCAGATCGAGCTCCTCCGCAGGAACGTCTCCGACCTGGAGTACTCCGGTGTCCGGCTCGTGGAACCGGAGCAGGAGGGAGGCGACCGTGCTTTTGCCCGCGCCGCTCGTGCCGACCAAGGCCACCTGGTCCCCGGCGTCGATGCGCAGTTTCAGGCCCTTCAAGACCGGCACGTCTGGCCGTTGCGGGTAGTTGAAATGGACGTCGGTGAGGGTGACGGTTTGGCGCAATGACAACTCCGGGGTGGAGGCGTTGAGGTTCTCCACTTCGCGGTCCTGGTCGACGATGTCCATCACCGACTCAATCGCGCCGAGTCCGCGCTGGAGGGCACTGAATTGGGCGGCCATGCCGCCAATGCTTCCTGCGACGAGGCCCGTCATCAAGAGGAAGGTGAAGAAGTGCTCGCTCGCCAGTTCGCCTTGCTGCATCAAGTCGGCTCCCTTGAAAATCACCAGGGTGATGGCGCCAAAAATGAACAGGATGATGAAGCTCGCAAACGTGCCCCTCCACAAGGCGCCGCGCATGGCGAGGCGTTTGATCTCAGCCGCGTGGGTGCCGTACTTCCGGCGCTCGAGCCATTCGTTGGCGTAGCTCTTGACGCTCACAATCGCCGTCAAGACATCCTGCACCACAATGTTGGACGCGGCCACCTCGTCTTGCGTTTGTTTGGACAATTTCCGGATGAAACGCCCAAACACCACCGCCGCCACCATCATCACGGGCAACGTGCCTAGCATCCACAGGGTAAGCTCCACCGAGAAGTAGGCCAGCGCGACGATGCCCCCCACAATGAGGATGAGGCCGCGGAACAATTCCGCGAGGGTCACCGTGAAGATGTCTTGGATGGTGGCGATGTCCGCGCTGATGCGGCTGTTCAAATCGCCCACGCGCCGGGCATCGTAAAACGCCATCGGCATGCTGACGAGCGCGTCAAATGCGTCTTGCCGCATGGCAAGCATCATCTTCTCCGTCATGTCCGCAAACAGCAGCACCCGCACGAAAGAGAAGAACGACTGGATGGCCAAGGCGCCAAGGAGGGTCCAGCCGACGGAGGCCAAATCGTCCATCTCCAAACCGAGTAGCGGCATTTGGCCTGTGGAACCCGAGGCGCCGACGCCGCCCAATTGGCCCCACAGCCGCGTGATGACCAGCGTCAAGAACCCTGATATGCTCATCACCACCATCCCAACGGCGAAGTGCGCCACATAGGGTTTGAGGTATTTTTGCATCCGCCCAAACCCGCGCAAATCCTTGAAGGAGAAGCGTTTTTTGGGGCCGTCGTCGGCCGTGGCAAAAGAGGGGTGAGGTCGGCCGTGCGCCATAATTGAGGTGGGGGTTCGGGAAACGAATGACGAAATTAGCGCTCCCCGACCGCGCCTCTGTCACAATTTTGTCGAACGAATGTGGTCGAGAGGCTTGGAGGAACAGAAAGGGTTTGCTACCTTTGCCCTCCCTTATTGGGAAACAAGACTACGATGAAAAGGACATTTCAACCCTCCGTTCGGAAGCGCCGCAACAAGCACGGCTTTCGTAAGCGCATGTCTACGGCCAGCGGCCGCAACGTTTTGAGCGCACGTCGCCGCAAGGGACGCAAGAAGTTGTCCGTGAGCTCGGAGCGCCGCCACAAAGGCATCGAGCGCTAAGCAATAGCATCTAACAGCCCTGTGCTGCCAAGGGGAATCCAACAGGGTTCCCCTTTTTTCATGCCCACCGTCCTTCTGTTATCTTGCTTCAAAATTGAACCCATGATCCGCTTCTCGACCCTCGCCTTGTTGTCCCTGCTTGTCAGCTTCGGTTCCTCCACGCAGGCCCAATCTGAAATCGAAGTGTTTTCGGAGGTCGGAGATGCCTTCACCCTGTATCTCAACCAAGTCCCAATAAACGCCGAACCCGCTCCCAGGGTCTTGGCCACTGTGGACCCCGGCTTCTACCAACTGCGCATCGACTTTGTGGAGGCGGGTCGTCCCGATGTCTACAAGAACAATTTTGGAGCCGAGGCAGGCATGCGTTCCACCGGAAAAATCACGCTGAATCGGAAAGGACAGTTTGTGGTGCGTGCGTTTGGATTTGCCCCCATGTCGTCCACCCCAACACAACCTGAGCCCACGGCTACGGCTCCCGCAGTGTCTAACTCTGGCATGCAATCCAACGTCAGCTTGTCCGCCACAGGGGGCGTGCAAGGATCCACCACCACGGATCAAGTCAACATGAACGTCAGCATCGGCGGCAACGTCCTTCCAGGCGGCGTGAACATGAATGTCCAGATGTCGGCCACAGAATCTTGGTCCACCACGGAAACCACCACTCAATCCACCACCCAGTCATGGGGCGGCCAAGAGAGTGCCCCCGTGGCCGCCACGGCGGAAATGAGTGGCCTCGATTTTCAGGATTACCTGCGCGCCATCCAAAGCAAGGACTTTGAAGACAGCAAAATGTCGACCGCCCAAGCGCCTTTGAAGGCAGGCGCCATGTTGAGCTCCGCCCAAATCGCGGAAGTCATGAAGGCGTTCGATTATGAGTCCACCCGGCTTGAGTTCGCCGTTTTTGCCCACGGCAAATGCGTGGATGCCCACAACTACTACAAGACACACGGGTCGTTCGAGTACGAATTGTCAATCGACGATTTGAACGACGCCATCGGTCAGTAAGCCCCGAGAAGGGCAGGGGGTTCATGCGCCCCAAACGAGGAGCAACCGCTCCCGAACCTTGCACCACGCGCCAGACCAAGGCTTTCCGCGAACCTCGCCACGCAGGGTGCCAGCCTTGTCGCCGGGAATCCCTGTGCCGTCCTTGAGCAGGGCCTGCGATTGAAACTCCAGCTCGGGACCGTGGCCCTTGAACATGGCTTCTTTGGTGGCCCAGGCCCATGCTTCGCAGCCGCGCCACTTGGATTGTTCTTGGGGGGACATCACCCTTGGGGCCACGCGCGTCACCCGGGCGTCGTCGGTGAGCACGAGGTCGATGCCGCCACGGATGTCCGCCTCGGTCCACATGGCCACAGCAGCCCAAACGTCTTCGCCCATCCGGGCATGGGAAATGCTGACGGCTTGGGCTGGCGATTCATCGCGAATGTGAAGCTGAGGCTTGCCCTCGTCGTTGTGGGACAGGCGCCACTCGCCGTGGCCGAGGAGGTGCGACAGTGCAAAAGCCACAGCCCGGTGTTCCGCTTGCCGCGCAGCAGGCATGGTGGCGGTTTGTCGTTGAGGGAAGTGGAGGCCCCACTCGTGCCCTTCTCCCTGCTTTTCAAGCAGATGCCAGAGAACAATCTCGACCCCTTGGGGTTGCAGTGGCAAGGCGTACTGAGGCATGGGGACAAAGGACGGGGGTTTGGCCTCCACCTCCAAAGGCCTCGTATTCCGTACTTTTGCATTGCTAAATCACACGACATGGGCAACACAACTCCCACACCCACCCTTCCCTACAAGGTGAAGGACATGAGCTTGGCCGAATGGGGCCGCAAAGAAATCACCCTTGCTGAGGCAGAGATGCCGGGCTTGATGGCGTTACGCGAAGAATTTGGAGCATCCAAGCCACTTCAGGGGGCGCGCGTGGCAGGTTGCCTGCACATGACCATCCAAACGGCGGTGCTCATCGAGACCCTCGTGGAGCTCGGCGCAGACGTCACATGGTCGTCTTGCAACATCTTCTCAACCCAGGACCATGCCGCTGCGGCCATCGCTGCTGCGGGCATTCCCGTCTACGCCTGGAAGGGCATGACTGAGGAGGAGTACGAGTGGTGCATTGAGCAGACGTTGTTCTTCGGGGACGACCGTCAGCCCTTGAACATGATCCTTGACGACGGAGGGGACCTTACCAACGTGGTGCTCGACAAGTACCCTGAGCTCGCAGCGGGCATCAAGGGCATTTCCGAGGAGACCACCACAGGCGTGTTGCGCTTGTACGAGCGTGAGAAGAACGGCACGCTTCCGATGCCTGCCATCAACGTGAACGATTCCGTCACCAAGTCCAAGTTTGACAACAAATACGGATGCCGCGAGTCCTGTGTGGACGCCATCCGCCGTGCCACCGACGTGATGATGGCCGGCAAGGTCGCCGTCGTGGCGGGCTACGGCGATGTGGGCAAGGGTTCAGCCGAATCCCTCCGAAACGCAGGTTGCCGCGTCATCGTCTCTGAAATCGACCCCATCTGCGCGTTGCAAGCGGCGATGGAAGGATTCGAAGTCAAGAAGATGCTCGACGCCGTGGCCGAAGCCGACATTGTGGTGACCGCCACCGGCAACAAGGACATCGTGACCGGCGCCCACTTCGAGGCGATGAAGGACAAGACCATTGTCTGCAACATTGGACACTTCGACAACGAAATCGACGTGGCTTGGCTCAACACCAACCACGGCAACACGAAGGACACCATCAAGCCTCAGGTGGACATGTACACCGTCGATGGCAAGGACATCATCCTCTTGGCGGAGGGTCGTTTGGTCAACCTCGGTTGTGCCACGGGCCACCCAAGCTTCGTGATGTCTGCGTCGTTCACCAACCAGACCATTGCGCAGATCGAGCTTTGGAACAACCCGGACAAGTACGAGAACAGCGTGTACACCTTGCCCAAGCACTTGGACGAGAAAGTTGCCCGTTTGCACTTGGCCAAAATCGGTGTCGAAATCGACGAGCTCAGCAACGAGCAAGCGGATTACATCGGCGTGCCCGTTCAGGGTCCCTTCAAGGGCGAGGCGTACCGCTACTGATTCTGAATACGACGGGCGCTTGTGGCCCATCTTGAACAACCCTGCCTCTCCGGCGGGGTTGTTTCGTTTCAATTGTAAATGCTAAGGATGGAGCCGTTCAGCGTGGTCCGGTAGCGATGCAAGGGCAACGTGGCGGGGCCACTCAAGACGCTGCCGTCCAGGATCAGCCATTGGCTTCCGGAACAGTCGCTGTCGTCTTTCAGGGTGATTTTGTCCGCGTCCAAAGTCACCTTGCACGCCATGGGAATGTCGTACGTCGCATGCCTGTCCAACACCACAAACTCATCCAAGGTGAAGCGGTAGATGTACAAGCCTTTCGATCCACCTGGAAGGGCGATGGCCTCCCCAGGGAAGTTCAGGGCGTTGTAGGCCGGCAGGTTCAAGTCAATTTGGAAGTTGACGGGGACGTAGGGGATGAACTGTTGGGGCTCCCCACAGGAAGTGCAGGACGCCAAGACCATGAGCAAGGCACTCAGCCAAAGCGTGGCCTTGGTTCGAAGGCCGAGGGGGTCCTTGGGGGCGCCGGCTTTGAAGTCCTTGACGTAGTTGGGTTCGTAGCTGCCCAAATCGACAAACGTCCCCGATTGAAAGGCCGCTTCCGCCAAGGCCGCCCCGTCGCGGGCCAGCGGCCAAGCGTCGACAAAGGTTCGGCCCTCGCCTTCGAGGAGGGCAGTGCACTTCACAGCGCCGTCGCCGATGAACTGGGCGGGGCCGTTGAAGGCGTCGGGCGTCTTGTCGACTTCGACGGGCGTGGCGGCCTGCGTGAAGGTGCCGTCCGCGTCAAACGTACCCGCGTAGACTTCCATGCGCCGCGCATCGATCATGGCCACGCGCTGCTGCGGTGTGGGGTCAAGCCGCTTGCCTTGTTCTGCAAGCAAAGCCAAGGTGTCCAATGCAATGAGGGGAATTTGAAGGGCTTGACACAAGCCCTTGGCCGTCGACACCCCAATGCGCAGGCCAGTGAACGAACCAGGCCCGCCAGACACTGCCACGGCCTCCAGGTCGGTGCGAGACCAACCTTGCTTTTGCAGCACGGCGTCAACGAAGGGCATGAGTCGCTCGGCATGGACGTACCCCTGCGCGGCGCGCTCCTCTTTCCAGGCGACAGGCGTTCCGCCTTCGGCCAGGGCCACCGAGCACTGGGTGGTGGAGGTTTCAATCAGGAGAATTTTGGCCATCACTTCACCTCAACTTCGTCGCCTTGTTTCAAGGATCGGCTGACCACGTCGTACGGACCGGTGACCACTGTGGTTCCCGCGTCGAGTTCTCCCGTGATGGCGACGTAGCGGGAATCTTGGATGTCGGTCTCCACGGGTGTCCATTGGACCTTGCCGTCGTCAAGCACAAACACGCCCAGTTCCGCTTCGGCGTTTTCGTCGTCTGCAGCCTCCTCCTCCGACCCAAAGCCCGCCTCCCGGCTTGTCACGGCTTGGATGGGTGCGGACAATACGTCGGTGGCGCGGGCCGTCAAAATGTCGACTGTGGCGCTCATGCCCGGTCTGAAGGGGGTGTCGTCGTCGCTTTCCGTCAAATGGTCGTAGCTGTCTCGGTTGAGCCGAACCTTGACAGAGAAGTTGGTCACTTGGTCCATGCTGAAGCCGTTCATGCCGGCATTCAACGCGGTGTTTCCGATTTCGGTAACAGTTCCCTGGAAGGTTTCTCCGAGGTACGCATCGACCTCGATTTCTGCCTCGTCTCCAAGGTGAATGCGAACGATGTCGCTCTCGTTCACCTCCACATTGACTTCCATGGTGCTCAAATCGCTCACGTTCATGATGACCTCACCGGCCGTGAACCCGTTGCCTTGCACACTCTCTCCAATTTCCTTCACCAACGCGGTGACGACGCCCGCTTGGGGGGCGCGTAAGGTGGTGCGGCTGAGGTTGTCTTTGGCCTCTTGCAGCGAGGCTTCTCCGCTGCGGATGGCATACTCTGCGCTGCGCACGCTTTCGTTGGCGCTGGTCAGGTTCGCGTTGGCCGTGAGGTAAGAGGCCTCGGTTTGGTCGTATTCCGCTTGGGAAATGACCTTCTGGGCCAACAGCGATTCGGCGCGTTGGAAGGCTTTCTCAGCAGCCAATTGGTTGGCCTCGCCTTGGGCCACTTGGGCGCGCGCGGAGGCGAGGTTGGATTTGGCGCTGTTCAAACCGGCCTCTGCACGCAGAAGCGCGGCGTCATAGATGTCGGGGTTGAGTTGGACCAACAGGTCGCCCTTCGCGACGATGTCGCCTTCTTTGACGGGGAGCTCGGTGATTTGTCCGTTGACCTCGGCCGTGATTTTGACCTCGACCTCGGGTTGAATCTTGCCGCTCGCACTCACGCGCTCCACGATGGACCGGCGGGCGATCTCTTCCGTGCTGACCTGAGGCAGCGTGCGGCTTCCACCTTTGACCACCGCGATGACCACGAGCAAAACGACAAAGGCACCAAGGCTGAGAAGCAATTTCTTATTCATGATCAAAGGCTGAGGGGGCGTCCAAGGTAGAAGTCCAAAATGCGCGTCTTGAACACAAAGTCGTATTGGGTGCGAAGCGCGTTGATGCGGGCGTTGTCCAATCGGGTCCGGGCGTCGGCGTATTCCAGCGCCGAGATGGCCCCGGCCTCAAAGCGCGCCTCCGCGTTGGTCATGGCCAGCGTGGCGGCTTCCAAGGCGCGGTCGTTGGCCTCAAACGTGCGCTGGGCTGCGCGCGCATCGGCCCACGATTGCTCCACCGTTTGGGTGAGGCTTTGGGCGGTTTGTTCTTTGGCGAGCTGGGCAGAGAGCACGTCGACTTCTGCGCGGTCGATGTTGGTCTCAATGCCAAATCCATTGAAGATGGGCAGGCTCAACGAGAAGAAGATGCTCTGGTTGAGGTTGTTCGTGAATTGGTCTTGAAACGACATCGTTGCGAACTCGCCGTCTTGGATCACGACGGGCGTCGTGAGGAGAATGCCCTCCACCGTTTCGATGGTCACGTCTTGGGTGACCGGGTCGCTCACCAAGGTTTGGCGATTCTGGGAATACCCCGATCCGACACTGTACGATCCCGTGATGCGGGGCATGCGCTGCGCTTTGGCAAGGTCAAGTCCGAGGTAGGCATCTGTGACCTGCAATTCGGCCGCCTTCATGTCAGGAAAGGCATTCAGGGCAAATGCGACGGCCGCATCTGCGGACAAGGGCAGCTGGGCGGCCTCGAGCAAATCGTCAGAAGGAGGTGCCACGTCAAGGTTGTCCGCTTCATCCCCAGAAAGTTGAAGCAATTGGGCCAACGCCAACTTGGCGATGGTGACGCCGTTCTCTGCGGAGACGACGGAGCTTTGGTCGGCGGCCTGCTGCGCCAGCACATCGTAGAGGTCGCTCTCCGCGGCCGCACCGGCATTGACCAACTTTTGGACGCGGTCGACTTGGCGTCCAGTGGCTTCCGCATTGAGTTGGGCAATCGTCAAGAATTCTTTCTGGAACAGCACGTTGAGGTAGGCTGAGGCCAGGCTCAGGGCCACGTTGTTTTGGGTAATCTCGACGTTGGTTTGGGCCAACTCGAGTCCAAGGCGTGCACGTCGAAGGTTGAGGTGGTTTTGGAACCCGTTGAACAAGGTCAAACCCGAGCTCATGCCGTAGTTGCTCGACTGCACTGCGTCAGTTGCAAACTGATTGGTGAAGGGGTCAATGCGCTGACCGATGTTCACGCCGTAGCTTGAAGAGGCGTTGAGGTTGGGAAGGAAGGCACCTTTTGCAGAGGTCTCGGCAAGCGCGCCCCGTACGATGCCAAGCTCGGCTTGCTGGAGTTGAAGGTTGTGCTCCAGGGCGTGCTCCAGGCAGCGCTGAAGGGTCCATACGTCGTTGCCGGAACGTTGGGCCACAGCGGAGGAACTGAGGCTTCCCGCACAAAGAAGGAAAAGGCTGAAAAAGAAAGGGCGCATGCCCAAAATTACGCCCTCAACCGGCCTCATCGGTGGCTTCCTTCCGCTTGCGAAAGACAAACCATGCGAAAAAGGCCATGATGGCGTAGGGGATGCCCATCAAATAGAGGATGCCCGAGTTGAGTCCGCGGCCAAGGCTTCCGTCCTCTGCGCTGTCTTCCGCAACGGCCTTGCACATCACGCACTGCGCCTCGGTATCCATCGCCAAGACCAGCAGAAGAAGTGCAAGGGCACAGGGCAGCATCCGCCTCATCACCATGGATAGCAGGGTGAAATCATGAAGTACACCACCACCCCTGTGAAGGTCACGTAGGTCCAGATGGGGTAGGTGATGCGCGCCCACTTGCGGTGCTTTTGGATTTGGTTCCCCAAACCGAGCAAGTAGGTGGTGAGCACCATCGGCACAATGGCGATGGACATCAAAATGTGGGTGATGAGCACGAAAAAGTAAACGGCTCGGATCCATCCTTCTTTGCAGAAGGGGGTGCTTTCCGTGGTCATGTGGTAGCTCACGTAGCTGACCAGAAACAGGGCAGACAGGGCAAGGGCTGCGGTGTTCAGTTGCTGGTGGAGCAGGATGTTCTTGTTCCGAATGGCCCGGTAAGACCCCACGAGGCACAGAAACGCCGTGCCGTTGATCGTGGCGTTGACGGCGGGGAGCATGTGAAGGAATTCGGCGAGCTCCGGGCTAACTTCCACGCCAGGCAGGAAAAACAACAAGGCCACCACAGCAGGGATGGCAATGCCTGCCACCCACACAAAAATTCGAAGTTGTCGGTTGATTCCCACAGGATCAGCTTTGGGGCAAAGATGCAACGCACGGCATGAAAGGAAGGTTGATGTGGGACTCAGGTTGCACTCAACGGCGGTCGGTCACCACCAGCGAGGCCGCATCAAGCATCATCGAATCGACTTCCGCCGTCGAGGTGCCGTCGTACAGCCCTCGGATGCGGTTTTCCTGGTCCACCAACACAAAGGTGTCGCTGTGGAAGAACCCTCCAGCCGCCGTGTCGCTTTCAAGTGCCGTGAGGTAATACCCAAACCGCGCTTGGTCGTACAAGTCTTCTTTGTCGCCGGTGAGGAATTTCCAGTTGGTGGTGTCCGCGCCCAACCGGGTGGCATACGTCTTCAACCGCGCTGGCGTGTCTCGAACCGGGTCCACACTGTGGCTCATGAGCATGACTTCGTCGTCGAGGTCGTGGCCTTTCAACCAAGCTTGCGTTCGCGCGAGTTGGCTGCTCATGATGGGACAAATCGTGGGGC
>Ga0163110_10001091_pt1 | contig 13586 bp, 7 predicted proteins | sample CRUFie1St17metaG_FD_108703 | JGI IMG/M metagenome (GOLD analysis project Ga0163110, IMG submission 108703) | Marine microbial communities from the Costa Rica Dome - CRUD Field 142mm St17 metaG | ecosystem: Environmental > Aquatic > Marine > Oceanic > Photic zone | place: Costa Rica: the Eastern...
CCTGGCACACGACGAAGCGCCGAGTTTATGTTATTGATAGAGTGGACTCGGAGATCATCAATATCCAAATAGGTCGCAGAACCTGTGATATTGTTTACCCCTGCTTTAGAGCCAACGATAGCACCGCTGACCAAAACTGGATCCAACTCATCGGAGGACTCCTGAGCCATTCCGGCTACAGCCCCGATTGAACAAATACCGGCAACAATTGCCGGAACCGACTTTTTGACTTTGAGACTCTTTCTCATTAATAAATGATTTAAATTGCCGCAGACTTCAATACGGCATGAGGAAAATGAGACCCATTCGCATATATGTCAATAAAATATTGTGATTAAGTCTCAATAGCTTTTAAAGCAGCAAAAAGCTTAAGGAATCGAAGAATTATATAAGATTTTTATTTGTTTTGAAGTTAGCGCTCTATCAAAAAATGCTATTTCATCAAGTTTTCCATGGAAATCTGCTTTACCATCACTGGTCCCGCCAAAAACTAATCTCATCTCCTTAGTGTTATCAGAAGTTAATATATCGTTTTTAAAATCAATATGGCGAACATCGTTGAGCCATATTTCATTACCATTAGGATTTGAAACCAAAGTAACTAAATTCCAGCACCTAGGCTTAATCCCGGCGATATCTACCCTCTTAAACTTGGTTATTAACTTAGATTGCCCATCATTCTTGGTATTGATTAAATTTAAATTCAGTCCATTCAGTTCTGCTAAATGATTATTTACTGGTTCATTTGTCTTAATAATACCGCTCCAAAGCCAAAATTGAACTGTGAACGATTGTGCAAATGGAACGGTTGCTTCAACACGACCACCAGCAAAATGAACCGCTCGAGACGTATGATCTTCGATTTGATTTGAGTGTTTTAGACCTGGCAGGTGGAAGCCGACTCCGTTTTGATAAAGAGCATGATTTTTATTGCCTGAAGAATCGGATGCGACGCTACCCCTCTGCTCGCCAAGTCGCCAATAGGCCATTGGCTTTGCCGTCAATACTGCTTTTGAAAATGAGGAGTCAGGCTCTGTATATATCTTGCGAGGTTTTCCATGTGTTTGTTCAAGCAGTCTTGTTACTTCCTCTACGATACGAGACTCAGCGTTTACTTCTAGTCCAGCTGTGCGGGCAGGCCAAGTTGTGTAGCCACCCAACAAATGCTGTTCGACGGGCGGTATGTACCCACTAGCCCCATTTGCCAAACTGATGTTGAATGTTAATGGAAATGGGCTGGCCGACTTTAACTTTAAACCAGTCAACCCATAGACTTCGCATGGTATAGCTGTAATACCTAATTCACCAATACGCACTGCCTGCAACGTAACTTCTTCTAATGGATTTTTTGAAATCCAATAAGCTTGCTCAGCATAAACCTCCGGCCGATTGCTAGGCCTTCTCCCCTTCATTTTTTCAAGCAAATCCTGGGCCCATTTAAGTCGACCTGCATCAGGTGTGCGCCTAAAAAGTTCAATCCTAGACTCAGCAAAACCTAACGGTATATCAGTCTTATGTTCGTGATCTGTTAATCGATCAGCAACAAGTTCCACTAACTGATTAACATAACTTTTCATCGACCAGGACTGAGCTTGATCCAAACTATAGTCTCCCCACCATAAATCACCACTGGTGCCCTGTGACATGATCCCCACAAATCCACTCTTGTTTTTCGCTACTCGCTCTGCCAACACCTCAGAAAAAGCTCCAGCAAAATCAGAAGACACTCCACTGTGACCAGAGAAATAGTGCATGGAGAAGTTGCCAAGAACCGCCAACGGTTGACCATCCAAGGTTTGAACACTTAAAAAACTCAACCAAGGATCATCAGGTCCTGTCGGGCCAACTGCATTAACGTTACGATAACCAGGATGCATGTTTGCACGCACAGACTTTCCCCCGAATGGATCTGTTAACTCTTGACCACGGATAAATGACCAACGTCGACAGGCCGTAAACTCTGCAGCGTCAACCCTGTCCCAAGCTGCCTTTGCAGGCTCAAGTTTAGTGTTAGCCGCAATAATTGAGTTAGCAATTTTGCTTGGCAAAAAATTTCGATAGCGAGGGTCGGCTCGAGTGCCTAGGCAATAATTCATGGCACTTGGCGCACTGTGACTATGAGTTGCTGAGATAAGAATACAATTAACAGGGATGCCGGTTTTCTCTGAAGCCAAGCGCTTTGCCTCGTCACAAAGGTCTATCGGCAACATACAACTATCAACAACTACAATGGCCAAGCGAGTAACACGATCATCCAGAACCAAACAACGTGCATGCAGCAGATCGTTTACCTTATTATCTGTGGCCTCTAAAAAACCTCCATTCCGAATCACTGGCAAAAAAGTGGGAGTAACATCTACCTTTGCTGCACCTGCACGAAGCTCTGCATGAACGCTAGTAACATTCGCCGAAAAAAGAATGCAGATTAGCGCAAGAAAAAAATTCATTTTTTGGTTCTATTCATTTCGATTTAACCAAGATTTAGTTTCCGGCTTGATCCAAAATATCAAAAGCGGAATACAAACTGGCAAACAACAACCACTCATACCAAGACCAATCGAAACAAAACCGAGTATCCAGTGCCACCCTCTATGAGTCATGAATGCACAGCAAAAATATAAAAGTGCAAATGGTATTCCTACAAAGATCATGATCACACTGGTAATCTGAAACTCTGTAAAATCTGATGAACTCATATTCTGCTCTAAATCAGAAAGCGACCTTAGAAACAAAAACAAAAACACCAACAGTCCCCAAAAAACACCCATAAAAGAACAGTATATTCGATACCAAAAAATCACTCTTGGAGGCTTTACTTGAGGATGAACTGTGATGTTAGTTTCTGAAGCAGGAATCTTAAATTCTTCGTAGGTTGAGACTGGACGCCAATCGGTTCCACCTACACGCCGAATCAGTGACTGAGCGTTAAGTCTCTTTTCAAAATACCACCGTCTAATCGTGGCATCAGATTGCGGACCATATATATTTCCGTCATCACCTTTAACTTCATATTGATTATTGAAATTTGACTCTTCCACTACTTGCAAAGAACCTATTCTATGTGGGAATCATGAGGCAAGCAGATGTCTGGTTTCTGCTGATGTTTTTAATAGATACACCTTTTCGAATTGACCCTTGCACCTCTCAAGCCTACGGTCCCACCCATTCCACTTGTGGATTTAACCGTATAAACAAACCTATAATATGAGTGACAAAATTGTTCCCCTAATTAGTTCAGGTACCAAAGGCCCGCTGGGTGTATTACATCTCCCGCGCCTATGGCAAAAAGTTTCCCTAGAAGCAGCAGGCAAAATCGCTGATGGCTATCCTGGAATTGGTGCTGGATATGACGCTATGGTAATCGCAGGCCTCGGGCTTGATACAGAAGCTGTTCGTGCTCACATCACAAACGACAAACCAACCTACCCTCAATTTGAGGCTTGGATAAAAGGTCAAGAAGGAGCCAAGCTCGACGACGCTTCAATCGGTGAATTAAACGCTTCAATTGAAGGCTACAATCACGATGACGAAACTCGTCAGGGTATATTAAGCGCAAATGGCTTGCCAGATGGCGACCCAAAAGACGCAATCAATCTTAACAATCTAGACGACTGGCTTGAGTTTCACTCAGCTGAGATTGCATAATAATATTATTTATATTTTCGAAAACCGCGACCTCATGTCGCGGTTTTTTTGTGGCTTCAGGATTCGAAGTATCTTAATATGAATTTAATTCGCCTCAATTATTAGAACTATGAAAAGTAAACTTATAATAACAATCATCGCATGCTCCCTGTCATTTACAGCACATGCGGAAGGCCTATCTTCTTCTCTGCCATTTGGCAAAAGCCTTGCCGCGGGACAAGAACTGCCGTTACCAATCGGTGTTAGTGGTAATGTTTATTACCTAGAACAAAATTTGATATCAAAATCTGTATCAGTAGATGTACCCCCTCTCCCACTTCCTGGAGGCCCATTACAATTACCTCAAGGTTTGCCAGCGCAAACCACTAACCTAGAAAGTCGAGCCACTAGTACGACTGCCAAAATAGATGCATGGCTACTACCATTCCTAAATGTTTATGGAGTGGCTGGCTATGTCGATGGTGAAACTAATGCCGAAGGGTTTTCCGTGGGCGGTTTACCACCGGAAGTCGCAAGTCTATTACCAAGCTCATTTAGCGTAGCATATAGCGGCCCAGTTTATGGCGGAGGTGCCACGTTGGCTGCTGGATTTGGTAATTACTTCGCTTCACTTGATGCAAACTATACCGAGTCCGATCTTGATATAGGAGACTCAACAATCGAAGCATTTACAGTTACACCTCGTATTGGAATCAATGGATCTCTGGGAGATCTAAGTGGCACACTGTATATTGGAGCTCAGTATCAGGATATTGATGAGAATCAGAACGGAACAGCAAATTTTCCGATTGCAGGCAGCCAAGTACCTGTCGGATATAGTGTAGTTTCAGAAGCCGAGGAAGAATGGAACTATCTAGTTGGATTTAATATAAAAACCGGAAATAACTGGAATTACGGTTTCGAAGCTGGATTCTCGGAACGGAAGCATGTGATGGCTACTTTAAACTATCGCTTCTGAAATTAACTCAGTTTAACTTTTTATTTAAAGGACAGTCCAAATGGGCTGTCCTTTCTTATTCCAGTTAGACTATTAATCACCCTTGCTACTCTTAACTCTTAACCTCATAAACCCCTTATACTATGAAAACTGTTTTTTCACTCTATCTTTCATTTCTAGGCTGTGCCGCATTTGTACAAAGCGCAGACTTGCCTAAGTTTCGGCACGTAACCATAGATGACAAAGTAAAGATCGGCTACGGAATCGCAATCGCCGATATGAATGCTGATAAGAAAAAGGACATTATATTATGTGATGCAAATAATATTGCCTGGTATGAAAACCCCTCCTGGAAAAAACATATAATTGTCGAAAATTTGACACAGCGAGACCATGTTTGCATTGCAGTTCGAGACATAGATGGCGATGGAAAAGCAGAAATCGCAGCCGGAGCACAATGGAATCCGGGAGAAACTAGCGATGAATCAAAATCCGGAGCCGTATTTTATCTGATCCCTCCATTAGATCGGACAGATAAATGGACCCCCATTCAACTACAACATGAACCTACAACTCACCGCATGCGTTGGATTGAAACTCCCAACGGAGAATTTGACCTTGTTGTTCTTCCTCTACATGGACGTGGGAACAAATCCAATAAAGGAAGAGGTGTTCGTACATTGGCATACCACAAACCATCAGACCCCAAACAACCTTGGAAAACCACACTGGTCGACGGCAATATGCATGCAAGTCATAATTTTGACGTAACTCAATGGGATAAGGACCCCTCTAACGAATTGCTATTAGGCGGCCTTGAAGGCGTGTTTTTACTTCAACAAGTGAAGGGGAACAAATGGATTAGACAACAAATCTCAAACAATCCATCAGGTGAGGTTCGTAAAGGGACTGGCTCAAATGGCACAACCTTTGTAACTGCTATTGAACCAATGCATGGCTCGCAATTATCTATATACACATCAAGCAAAGAACCAGCTAAAACAAACCAGTGGCAACGTAATATAATTGATGACACACTTGATCAGGGGCATGCTTTAGCAACTGGGGACTTTATGTCGACAGGAGATGATCAAATCGTAGCAGGATGGCGAGGAACTAGGCGCACTGGAAAGGTGGGAATCAAATTCTACTACCCATCCAACAAGGACCGTAGCAAATGGGAAAGCATTGTCGTAGACGATAATCAAATGGCAACCGAAGACATTCGCGTATCTGACCTAAACAACGACGGCAAGCTAGATATTATTGCGGCAGGCCGTGCCTCTCACAATTTAAAGATTTACTTCAACGAGTAAATCATCCAAAGCACTCAACAAAGCAGTAATATCATCTCGGCTATGACTAGCCGAAACGGTAACTCTCAATCGGGCTTCATTACGAGGAACTGTTGGAAAGCGAATCGCTGGAATATACAACCCCGAATCACGAAGAAGACTCATTGCTATCATCGCTTTCGATTCATCTTTAAATATCAGCGGTAAAATCACACTCATCGCTGGAGCAACTGGCCAGTTTTGACTGGCCACACCTTTTTGGAAATGCTCAACATTATCCCAAAGCTTATGCCGCCTAGCCTCACCCTCATTACTCTGTATGAGATTAACACCAGCAAGAGCCGCGGCACTAACTAGTGGACTAGGTGCAGTAGAAAAAATAAAACTCCTGGCCTTGTTAACTAGCAAATCTACCAACATCTGGTTTCCGCAAACAAACCCACCAGCCGCACCAATCGATTTACCTAAAGTTCCTAATCGAACTTCAATCCGGTCTGCCAAATTCGATTTTAGCGCCAATCCTGCGCCAGCCTCTCCATAACATCCGAGAGCATGAGCCTCATCAAGCATTAACCAAGAACCATAACGGTCTTTTAATTCAACTAAACTCTCAATATCTGGAGAATCCCCATCCATCGAGAACACACTCTCAGTTATAGTAAGAACTCGAGTGTTCTTACTATCTGCCCACTTTAATATTTTCTCCAAACTTAATAGATCGTTGTGATGAAAGACTCTAATGGTGGCGCCACTAAGCTTCGCTGCATCAACAGTTGAAGCATGAACTTTTTTATCAATAATAACCACATCCCCTCTCCCTACTAATGATGTGATAACTCCTTGAGCTGCGGCAAAGCCACTTGAGAAAACAAGTGCTCTTTCTGCATCAAGCCAATCAGCTAAAGCCTCTTCAAGCTCATGATGAGGTTTGAGGGAACCACAAACCAAACGAGAAGCCCCAGACCCCACACCAAATCGCTCCATAGCTTTACGGACCGCATCCACTAATGCGGGATGCACAGCTAGTCCGAGATAATCATTCGATGAAAAGTTTATTAACTTTTTACCGTTATGCTCAATACTGCTTCCTTTGACAGATCCAATATTTCTTAGTTCACGCCACAACCCAGAATCTCGAATAGATTCAAGTTCGGAACCTAACTGTTCTTCAAAATCCCCCATCAATCATCCTCAACAACCAGTCGATAAAAAACCGGCAGACCATTGTCGATACGCGAGTCGATGTAGCTCATTCTTGTTGAATCTGCAAGCACCCCACTTTCTAGCATCTTCCACCGACTTGAATCGCCATTACTTCTTTCGATTCGATATCGCCTATTTGGAATACTCTTCCACCGCAACAACACCTTTTCACCTATTACATCAACAGGAAACATAAAGCTCAACAATGACTCATCGTCTAAAGGATTAGTACCGGCAATAAATTCCGATATATCAGGAAAATTATCTCCGTCATAATCGGTAGTTCTGTCAACTTTGGCTATGCTATTAAAATAATTTAACTCCCATTGATCCAACATGCCATCGTCGTCACTATCCAGATTTCCCTGATCCAATTTAACAATACCAACTCGATCTTTAAAATTATTATGGTGAAACAACAGAAGAAGTTTAGGGAAATCAGTACCACTATAACCATGAGCGCTTAATGCATCTCGATCTAGCCTCATTAGATCCATTTTATCAACTTCATGAAACGGGGTATTACCTAACTTAGAATTAATTGTTCGTAACGCAGGCTTATCAATATGAAACGGAATCCACCTTGTACCCTCATATATATTCCGAAATCGATATTGTATTGAATAATTATCTACTGGTAAGTCTAATTCAGATGCCTTAACAGAAAACACCATCACACTGTTGTTTAAAAGCGATGTATCACGTTTCGAAGATGGAAGGACATTCAATAGACCTCCAAGCTTATATTCATCTGTTTTGAGATTCCTCACTAAGGTATAGTAGGAATCATCAGCTAATTCACGTTCAGTAATATCTCCCGAAGCAAGCACATCGCCAGATGAACCATTAGTTAATTCAACATCCGTCTCACCATCTAAATCTGTGTCTACATCTACCTTAAGATCAGTAAGAAATGACTGTGGCACTATCCACGAACCGTCCATCGCCACTCCAAAATACAAAGTTAATTCGGAAGCGTCATCTAATTCGGAAGCATTGGAAGCCGCCCCGATAGCAATTAAATCCCGAGATGCCCTGTCTCTATCCTCATAACCCCTAGATGGACTTTCGTAACCTAATTGAAAAGCGGAAACCAACGGGGATGAATGCGCGCTATTTCCTACAACAGGAAGAATTAACGGAACGATATCATCACTACTAGTTACACTGATCTGTGATTCCTCAATTCGATGATCACCAACCAGTCGGATGAGCATATGAAACGGCACGTGAACAGACTTTGACTCACCTCGGAACCAAATTTGACCAGAAGCCTCATGCACTATATGCCTTGGCCCACCTTTTACTTCTGGAGGCGTTGTAGCGTCGAATCCCAATTCCACTTTAGAAGGATTTATCAAAAGCTTAAAATCAACAGTACTTTGCCCTAATGCTGGGACTGTTATTGTTGTTTTGTTTGGAAGAATTTTAATGCCTTTATTAATTGAAGTGTTACTAATTACGATAGTGCTATTCCAAGGTTCACTACTAAAATTTTTTAAAGTTAACTTGCGATCTTCCGAATAAGAGCCAGTAATTTCGAGTAATCCAAAAGAAAGCGACACACGCTCTGGGTGCTCATCATCAAAAACAATTACCGATGTCTCTATTGCCATTTGAGGATTCACCCTTCCCGCCCCAGCACGTGACTCAGGATAAGGTTCATTATTCTCATCTCGAATCTGAATGGCTGTATTCATCATCGCAGCTTTAATTGAATTTGGAGTCCAGTCTTGATGCTGTTCCAAAAGCAACGCTGCAACACCAACAACATGAGGAGCCGCCATTGAAGTGCCAGCAGAAAGCAACGAAGAACTTCCTCCTCCAGCTCTTGCCGATTGAATATTAAAACCAGGCGCAGCCAAGTCTGGCTTAAGCCTATGGGTCTCATAAACAGGGCCACGAGAGCTGCTAGGAGCTAATTGGTCAGACAACTCCGCTCCACCTAAAATAGTAAAGTCACCGCCAAGCTTAACAGAAACTCCATTACGACTTTGTTCTATCAGCTTTAGACCATCACGACGGGTAATCATCACAGCAGGGATATCCACAAAACCACCAGAAGTCCCCATCGGTATAGGAGGCCCCCCTTCATTATTGACCACTATTACAGCACGCGCGCCTGCATCTTTAGCTCGTTGAATCTTATCAAAGAAAAAACATATTCCGCGATTGATTATGGCAATATTCCCCTCAATCTCATCATTATTTTTTAGAGTCGAACATGCTTGAGGAGGATCCACATATACCGCCTTACCTTTGATCTCTCCAATGTCCTCGAGTTTTCGAGTGAACCCTGCCTCCACAGCCTCATAGTAACCTCGCAATGCAGCAGGACTTGTTACCTCAATACTGCCATATTCAACCCCGTCATCAATCGAATTAGCAACAGTGATTTCACTATCATCAAACACCATCAAAGAGTAAAAATTATTACCACTATTACCCGCTGCCCTCACAACAGCACAGCCTAATTTAACTAGCCTTGAAGCTGCATTCCCCTCAAATTCTGGACGAGTATAAGAAGTACCTAAGGACAAATTAACTACGTCGAGTCGGTCGGCAAAATCTCCATCTCCATTTGGGTCTGAAGCCCATTCCATGGCATCAACTGACAATCCAGTGGTACCAGCACAACCAAACACCTTAAGCGCATACAATTGAGCCTCCGGCGCTACACCGGGTCCAATCATAAACTTATCCATTTCCAATGTCTTTGTATAACCACTCGTGTACGGTTTACCATTAGTTAGAACACCGACCCCAGCAGCAATCCCTGCAACATGCGAACCATGACTATTAGCAGCACAGTCGATTGGATCTCTATCTGGACGAGGGGCTTTGGTGCCATCGTAATCATCCCCTGCAAAGTCATAACCACCTACAACTTTCTTCGTAGGAAACGATCCTTTTTCGATAATACTAGGATCATTACTTTCGTAATCTGACTCTTTACCACTTCCCCCAAACATGGCATGCGTATAGTCAATTCCAGAGTCGATGATTCCAATTCGAACCCCCTTCCCTGTCACCGAAAAACCCTCGCGATTCCAAATATCTGTTGCCCTAATAAAAGGGATACTTGTTGAGGTTAAGGGGTGAAATTGAGCAACAGGAGTAACATCTACAACGCCTTCAATCTTATTCACCTGCTCGACTTGATCAACTGGCAATCTGACTTTTACGGCATTCGCTAAGCGGAAGAATTGCGACTCCACCTTTCCTTGAACTTGTTCAAGTTCATTAATAAACAACTGATGCTGTCGTTCTAGCTTAGCAATTCTCTTTTGAGTGGCACGGGCTATTTTGTGTGAAGAAGTTCCAGCCTCCTGCAGACGAACAGCAACATCAACAGCAGGCTCGCCTTGAAGCTCAACATAAACCAAGACAGATTGTATTTGAAACTCTGCACCAATTAGCTCAGCGATCGACAATAAAGATGCAACACAACAAATAAGAATAAATTGAGGATCCCGCCTTAAAGGCATGGGCGAATCATGACAGTTTAAACTGAAAGCGGCGAGCCAACTAAACAAATTTAACTTGGATCATAATTCAGGTTTGGCGAAAGCCATCTTTCAATTTCCTTCTTGCTCATGTTCTTGCGTTCAGCATAGTCAATAATCTGATCTTCGCCAATTTTACCAACAGCAAAATATTTAGACATGGGATGGGCAAAATACAGTCCACTAACAGAACTTGCCGGCCACATAGCGCAACTCTCCGTTAAACGGATGCCTATGTGTCTCTCAACATCAAGCAGCTCCCAAAGTAATTGTTTCTCAGTATGGTCGGGACTGGCTGGATATCCCGCTGCAGGCCTAATCCCTCGATATTTTTCACGGATCAGCTCTTCACCACTCAATCTTTCATCTATACCAAAACCCCATTCCCCTCGCACTCTCTTATGCAAACATTCAGCAAAGGCCTCAGCTAACCGGTCGCCCAAAGCCTTAGCCATGATTGAATTATAATCATCATTATCCTCTTCGAATGACTTAGCAAACTCCTCAACCCCATGTCCCGCAGTAACAGCAAATGCTCCAATGTGATCCTTGAACCCAGAACCTTTAGCGGCAACATAGTCCGCCAAGCTTCGATTTTCATCTTTTGATTTATCATTCTGCTGACGAAGGAAATGAAACTTTTTTATACATTTTTTCCGCGACTCATCTGAATAAATCTCTATGTCATCACCAACTCGATTCGCCGCAAAAAGACCATACACACATTTTGCAGTAAATAATTTCTCACTTAATATACGTGATAGTAAATTTTGAGCATCATCAAATAATTCCTTTGCCTTATCACCAACATACTCATCTTCAAATATTTTTGGATACCTCCCTCGAAGCTCCCATGCATGAAAGAATGGAGACCAATCAATAAAATCAACCAAAGTATCCAATGGGAAATCTGATTCGATTCTAATTCCAGTAAATTTTGGACTAGAGATATCTTGCTGTTGCCAATCAATTTTAAAAGCTCGTTCTCTAGCATCATTAATACTTAGCAAAGGTTTAGCAGTTCGCTTGCTTAAAAATTTTTCACGGAACTCTTCCTGAACCCTTTTGTTCTCTTGAATAAAAGACTTTTGTTTTTCTTCACTAAGCAATTGGCTAGCCACGCCCACAGCCTTTGACGCATCAACAACATGTATAATCGAATGCTCATATCCCGGTGCAATTTTTACTGCAGTATGCTCACGACTTGTAGTTGCGCCACCAATTAGCAAAGGCAAGTCGAAACCCTGACGTTGCATCTCATTCGCAACATATTGCATCTCATCTAAAGAGGGTGTGATCAAACCGCTTAAACCTATAATGTCTACATTTTCATCTCTAGCCGCTTTTAAAATCTTTTCACACGGAACCATAACTCCAAGGTCTATAACCTCGTAATTATTACAACTAAGCACAACTCCTACTATGTTTTTTCCAATATCATGGACATCCCCCTTTACTGTCGCCATGAGGATTTTTCCTTGCGCTGAAACCCCTTCCCCCGCTTTCTCCTCTTCCATAAAAGGCTGCAAATACGCAACGGCTTTTTTCATCACTCGAGCACTCTTAACGACCTGGGGTAAAAACATTTTCCCATCTCCAAAAAGATCACCAACAATATTCATCCCATCCATTAAAGGACCTTCAATAACATGAATTGGGCGCCCATATTTCTGCCGAGCCTCTTCTGTGTCTTCCTCAATATAATCAACAATTCCCTTAACCAATGCATGACTTAAACGTTCCTCAATCGAACCACTTCTCCATGCATCACTAATTTTTTCAGACTTATCCTGCTGTTTGACAGTCTCTGCAAATTCAACCAAACGCTCTGTTGCATTCGGCAATCGATTAAGCAATACATCCTCAACACGTTCTAGTAAATCTGGAGGTATTTCCTCATAAACTTCAAGCATACCGGCATTCACGATGCCCATATCAAGTCCAGCACCAATCGCATGATATAAAAATGCTGAGTGCATAGCCTCACGCACTGCATTATTTCCTCGAAAGGAAAATGATATATTACTTACTCCCCCACTGACCTTTGCATGAGGCAAAGTCGATTTTATGATTCTTGTGGACTCTATGAAACTTACAGCATAATTATTATGCTCTTCCATACCCGTCGCAACAGTAAGAATGTTGGGATCAAATATTATATCCTCAGGAGGAAATCCTACTTTTTTAGTTAACAAGTTGTAGGATCGAGTACATATCTCAACTCGACGTTCCGTGTTATCAGCCTGACCCTTCTCATCGAAAGCCATAACCACCACAGCCGCTCCATATCTACGGATGAGGTGAGCATGTTCAAGAAACTGATCTTCCCCTTCCTTCAAACTAATAGAATTTACAACACCCTTACCTTGGATACATTTCAGGCCAGCCTCAATTACAGACCATTTCGAGCTATCTATCATGATTGGGACGCGCGAAATATCGGGTTCAGAGGCAATTAAATTCAGGAACTTAACCATTGCTGCCTCAGAATCGAGCATCCCCTCATCCATATTGATATCTATTATCTGAGCACCATTCTCTACCTGCTGACGTGCAACAACTAAAGCATCCTCAAAATTTTCATTTTTAATCAGCTTTGCAAAACGCGGCGAACCAGTGACGTTGGTCCGCTCTCCCACATTGACAAAATTTGAGTCTGGTCGAACAGTCAATGCTTCCATCCCGCTAAGTCGCAACCAAGGTTCAGGTTTGGCTAATTGCCGAGGGTCACAATTCTTGACTGCTTCAGTAATGACACGTATGTGTTCTGGTGTAGTCCCGCAACATCCTCCAACTATATTTAACCAACCATTCTGAGCCCATTCCTTAAGTTGCGGACCGAGTGTTTCTGGTGTTTCTGGAAAACCAGTAGGCAATAGAGGATTAGGAAGACCTGCGTTGGGATAAGAACTAACATTAATAGGTGCAATCTTGGACAACTCTTCAATATAAGGACGCATCTCTTTAGGACCCAATGGGCAGTTTATTCCGACACTAAAC
>Ga0163110_10001095_pt1 | contig 13563 bp, 1 predicted proteins | sample CRUFie1St17metaG_FD_108703 | JGI IMG/M metagenome (GOLD analysis project Ga0163110, IMG submission 108703) | Marine microbial communities from the Costa Rica Dome - CRUD Field 142mm St17 metaG | ecosystem: Environmental > Aquatic > Marine > Oceanic > Photic zone | place: Costa Rica: the Eastern...
ACATTAATAGATCGTATTGACAATGGTATTACCTCTAACATTACCAAAGTCATCATCAGAAGAGACTTGAAGGCACTTCTAAATCAATTTGCACAGTATGAGTTATGTTTTGGTAATAAATTTAATATAAACCCTGCAGGATACAATGTAAAGAGTACTGGATTTACGATTGAGGGTTTCACTGATACTGCATATATTACTGATGTTCCAAATAAAAATCTATCTGGTAACTTAGATGGTAGTATGAAAGGTACACTTAGTGTGGTTGCAAAGAATAATAGGAATGAGCAGAGAGTTATTGTAAAGGATGCAGGTATGGTTGATTATAAAAAGGGTGAAGTTATCTTGAATACTATTAATATCACATCTACTGCAAGTCAAAATAACATAATTGAAATACAAGCATTCCCAGAATCAAATGATGTTGTAGGTCTAAAAGATTTATACCTTAATTTTGATGTTTCAAAGAGTACAATAAATACTGTTAAGGATGTAATTGCTTCAGGAGAAGATGTTTCGGGAGTTGTGTTTACACGGGATTACTACACTTCAAGTTACTCTAATGGAGATTTAGAGAGGAAATAATTTATGTCACAAATTGACAAAAGAATACAAGTAAATACTATCATTGAAAATCAGTTGCCTGAGTTTGTTGGCACTGATTTTTCAAAAGCTACTGAGTTTTTAAAACAATATTATATTTCTCAAGAATTTCAAGGAGGTCCTAGTGACTTAATTAGTAATCTTGACCAATATTTAAAATCAGATAATCTAGTACCTGAAGTTGTTGTTGGTGTTACAACTTCATTAACAGATTTATCTACTACTGATACTACAATTACAGTACCAAGTACTACTGGTTTTCCAAGAGAATATGGATTACTAAAAATAAATGATGAGATAATTACATATACAGGTATTACAACTAATACATTTACAGGATGTGTAAGAGGTTTCAGTGGTGTTACAGGATATAACGTTGGTATCTCATCGTCTTTACTGAATGTTAATAAAGAGAGTTTACAATTTAGTGATACTGCAGCATCATCTCATACATCAGGTGCAGATGTTAAAAACTTATCCGTTCTATTTTTACAAGAGTTTTTTAAGAAATTAAAGAAACAATTTTTACCTGGATTAGAAAATAATGATTTTGCAGATAATTTAGATGTAGGAAACTTTGTAAAGTTTGCTCGTTCATTCTATCAGTCAAAGGGTGTCGAAGAATCAATAAGAATTTTATTTAAAGTATTATATGGTGTTGAATCTAAAATTCTAGACCTTGAGGGTAATTTAATTAAACCATCAGGTGCTGAATTTATACGTCGTGAAGTTATTGTTGCAGATTTAATCACACCAACAGGTGAACCACAAAACTTAACTGGACAAACAATATTTAAATCCACTGATACATCTACTAGTGCGTCAGTATCTGAAGTTGAAATTATTAAGAGAGAAGGTAAAAATTACTATAAGATGGCACTATTTGTTGGATTTAGTGACCGTGACTTGATTGAAGGTGTATTTACTATACCAGGTAAAACAAAGGTTATTGGAGGGGCAGTAGCAGGTGCTACAGTTATCGATGTAGACTCTACCGTTGGGTTTGGTACTACAGGCACTATTATAAGTGGTGCTAATTCTGCCATCAATTATACGTCAAAATCGATTAATCAATTCTTTGGTTGTAGTGGAGTTGGAGTGGGTATCGGTACTGCTGATGATATACGTTCTGATGAAACAATATTTGGATATGAGAATGGAGATTTAACTAAGAGAGTTGATTTAAGAATCACAGGTGTTCTATCAGAATTAGTACCGATAACTGATATCAATTTGGTCAATGAATCTGAAAACTTATTTGTAAAGAATATCGGTGAAAAGATAGAGAATGATAAACTTAATTACAAACAAATTTTTGCAAACTCTTGGATTTATAATACTGCATCAAGATTTGAAGTTGATATATCTGGTTCAACATTTAAATTAAACACATTAATTGACAAAGCATATTTGAAGAAAGGTGATAGATTTGAAATATTAGAAAGAAATGAACAAGTTATAGTAGGTAGTGGTACGATTGATAGTATTGACGTAGCATTAAATCAATTCTCTGCAACGAACATTGCTGGTTTTACTCAGATAGCAAATCAACTGTATGACATTCGTAGAATTGTTGAAAAAGTTACTAGTTCAGGTGTTACTCTTGCTCAAGGAAATAATAACGTAATCTCAGATACATTGAGTGTATATGTTGATGGTAATCAAGATGGTTATGTAGCATCTAATTCCTTACCAAGTTATGATATAAAAGTAGATATTATTGAAGAAACTTTAACTGGTAGCACAGCATCAGTATTAGAAGGATTTAATCCACTTAATCAAAAATATAGTTTTATAAAGTTTACACCCCCACCTAACACTGATTTAAAATTTATTCAAGGTGATGCAATCATATATCAACCAGAAGGTGAAGCATTAGTTGGATTAGATACTGGTAGAACTTATTTTGTTGACCCAATTTTACCAGGACCAAATCAGAACATATCAAAATTAAGATTATTCAACTCTACAGCACAAATAGGAACTGCTAATACAGTGCAAGTTGGTCCTACAACATCTACAACCGATGTTCATAGGTTTGTATTAAAAAGACACTCTAGTAGAGAACTTGAAGCAAATAAAATTTTAAGAAAAATTCCTCTATCTCAAAATTTATTCGTTGCATCTAAACAAGAAGAACCAACAACTGATATTGGAATATTAATAAATGGTGTACAAGTCAGGTCTCCTAAGTCTGATAATCAAATATATTTTGGTTCACTTGAAGCAATTGACTTAACTAACAAGGGTTCAGGATATGATGTATTGAATCCTCCTATCATTGGTATAGAAACAAGTAGTGGTGGTGTAGGTGCTGCTGCTGAACCAATAGTTCAGGGAACAGTTAAAGAAGTATTCGTAGACCCACAAACTTTTGATATTGATGCAGTTACAAGTATATCTCTTACAGGTGGTAATGGTACTGGTTGTGTATTACAACCTGTATTAGGTTCAAGAAATAGAGAACTAAGATTTGATAGTAGAGATGTATTTTTCAATGGTGGTGTTGATATTGTAAATGAAACAATTACATTTAAGGAAAATCATAATCTCGTAGATGGGCAATTACTATACTATAGTGCCAACAATAATGCACCTATTGGTATTGGTAGTGCATATGATCTTACTAATGAAGTTACAGGTACATTATCAGATGGTGCTCCATACTTTATTCGAGTAGTTAACCCATCAACAGTAAGATTATTTAATTCAAGAGTAGATGCTATATTTGGATTGGCAGGTATTAACACTGTGGGTCTATCTACAGATACATTAGCAAGTGGTATTCATAAGTTTAAAACTGAAGATAAGAATACATTAGTATCAGTTAAAGTTTTAGAGGAAGGAACAGGTTATACACATCGCAAATTAAGAGTCAAACCAGTAGGAATATCAACTTCACTTAATGTAGTATCATTTAAAAATCACGGATTTAATACTGGGGAACTTGTTGAATATTCAGCAGAGACCACTGCAATACAAGGATTAACAACTACATCACAATACTATGTTAAAAAATTAACTGATGATACTTTCCAACTTGCTGATGCAGGTATTGGTGGTACATCTACTACAAACTTCAATAGAGGTAGTTTTGTTGATTTTAAAACAAAAGGTTCAGGATTTCAAATATTCAACTATCCAGAGATAAAAGTAAATATTGACGTATCTTATGGTTCAACAATTACAGGTAACTTTACAATTACTCCTGTGGTTACGGGTGAAATTATTGGTGCATATCTATATGAAGAGGGAACAAATTATGGTTCTGTAACTCTTGATAAGGAAGTCATTCCAAAAGTTTCTATAGAAAATGGAAGGTTCGCTGAATTTAAACCTATCATAGTTGATGGTAGAATTACTAATGTAGTAGTTGTTAACAGAGGTAGGGAATATAATTCAAGTCCTGAACTTAGAATCACAGATTCTTCAGGAGCTGGAGCAGGTGCAGTTGTAAGACCTATCATCGAAAATGGGCAAGTAATCGATGCTGTAGTGACTAATACTGGTATTGGGTATGATAGTAATTCTACTGAGGTCAGAGCGTTTCCAAGAGGGCAAAACGGACAGTTCAGTGCTAGAGTTAGAAGTTTAACTTTAAATGATCAACATAGGTTTGGGGATTCTTTCCTAGCAACACAAGATGGTCGAATTAAATTTAGTATATTAGGATATTCTCAAGAGATAGCAAATAATTTTGAAAATACATTTACAGTTAATCCAAACACAGGTGAATTCGCACAAATTATAGGACACTCTCCAATTATAGGATGGGCATATGATGGAAACCCAATTTATGGACCTTTCGGTTACTCTCAGGCAGATAACATTAACTCTGATTTAAAAATAATACAATCATCATACAAAACTGATATTTCACAAGTGACAAATAGACCTGCAGGATATGCACCAGGTTTCTTTGTAGAAGACCATGTGTTTGACGAGTCAGGTGATCTTGATATTCATAATGGTAGATTTTGTAAAACTCCAGAATTTCCTAATGGAATCTATGCATATTTCACAACTGTAGGTTTAGGTACTAATACAAACAAATTAGAAGGAGTTTATCCATATTTTATAGGAAACACTTACAGATCACCGTTTATTAAAGAAAATCAAATACTTGATCAGGACTTTAATTTCAATAATTCACAGTTAAGAAGAAATACATTCCCATACAACGTTGATGAAAAATTTTCTGGTAATGATTTTGTAATTGAGTCATATGAGAAAATTAGGCAATTATCTGTTATTGAATCTGTAACAAAAGGTGATGTAGATGCAATCACTATTTTAAATGGAGGACAAGATTATAAGATAGGTGATTTAACAGAATTTGATGATGAAGATACTAATGGTTCAGGATTTAAAGCACAAGTTAGTGAAATTGTGGGTGTTGGAGTATCTCGTATTGATACAACTATTACACCATTTAGTCCTGCTGTATTTGAGTGGAAGGGTGATAATGAAGTAGTTGCTAACTATTCACCATTTATTGAAGTAAATGATCAAGATGTAATTAATATTTCTAGTTTATCGGTAGATATCAAGAAATTAACTAATAATTTTAATGTTGGAGTATCTACAGTTCGGGTAAGTCTAGCAGGAAATATGACAGTTGGTTCTGTAGCTGGTTTAGTACAAGATATCGCCTTAACTGAAATACCTAATGACCTCTCAATAGGTGGTTCTATCAGGATTGGTTCAGGTAATACAAGTGCGACTGAAGTAGTAAGGATATTAGGTGTATTTCCAATTGAAAGATTAGTTCGAGTTCAAAGAAATACTGGTATAGCACATACTTTAGGTTCAAATGTAGACATATTAAATGATAAAATTTCAATACCAGTTAGCACTCAAAAGTTCATTTCCGAGAAAAATGATATAGTTTACTTTAATGGTCGTCAATCAGTTGGTGTTGGAACAACTGCAGGTGGTGCTATTGAGGTAGATGTATTCACTGGAACTAGAGTTGATCGAGTTTCTATACCAACAAGGACTATCAGGATACCAAATCATCCATTTAAGAATGGTCAAAAATTAATTTTAAATAAACGAAATGGTGCAAATCGTTTTGATGTAGGAACAACTAACCTAGTTCAAGAGTTTAAATTACCATTTTTAGGTGCAAACTCTACTGAAGTTTTTGTAATCAATAAAGGTCCTGATAATATTGGTTTAGTTACATCTAAAGTAGGTATTGGAAGCACTGGTGAAGGATTATTTTTCTATACTAATGGTTCAAATGCTGGTATTAATTCATCATTATACTTCTTTGAAACTCAGAAAGAACAAGTAACTGGTGATATTGAAAAAGTTATTACAACAGTATCAACAAATGTAGCAGCTGCTAATACAACAACTCATAACTTAGTTGAAGGTGACGTAGTTAAGATAAATGTTGTTCCAAATATTGTAGTTGGTTCAGGTACAACAGTTCCTGTCAACGTAAATTATAACTCTGATTTTGATAAGTTAATTATAAATCCTATATCATTTACTGCCTCTGATGTTGAGACAAACCAAATAGACCTTGCAGATCATGGTTTTAAAACTGGTGATAAGGTATTTTATGATGGAGATGCCACAGGTCTGAGCACTGGAACATATTTCGTTAACAAAGTAAGTAATAGAAGATTCCAATTAACTGAAACAATAGAAGATTTACGTTCAGAACCAATTAGAATTGTTCAAATAACTGCAAATACAGGTGGTACACAATCAATTGCACCAATTAATCCTCGTATTGATGTTGTTAAAAATTCTAAATTAACATTTGGACTCTCAAGCACTACATTAGCAAACTTTGATTTTAAAATATTCTATGATAAAAATTTAACAAATGAGTATTTAAGTTCTCAAGATTCGAGTATTTTCAATGTTGGTGTTGCAGGGACAATTGGAATTGGAACAAATAATACAGATCCTGTTGGTGCAGCACTCACAGTACAGTATTCATCATCAACACCAATAACCCTATACTATGGTTTAACTAAAGGTGGGTTTATAAGCACTGCTGATACAGAAGTATCAAATTATTCTGAAATAAGATTTGTTGATAGTGTATACAATGGTGAATATAAGATATTTAATGTTCAAGATGACACGTTCCAATTCTCTCCAAAAATACCTGAATTTTTATCATATACAAATGAACAATGTGATGAATTAGAATATTCAACAAGATCTACATCGGTACATGGTGCAATTAAGGACTTTAGAATATTATCACCAGGTTTTAATTATAAAAAACTACCTCAATTTAAGAGAGTCAATAGTGTAAGTGGTGCTGATGCTAATATTGTTGCATCATCAAAAACAATAGGTAGAATCAAAAAGGTAAGAATTGTTGATGTTGGATATGAATATTCATCAGATAAAACTTTAGGTCCACAAGCGTTCATTTCTCCAGTTGTTAATATCGATAATCTTGATGTCATTACAGATGTTGATATCAAGAGTGGTGGTGCAGATTATATTAGCACACCTAATCTCATAGTATTCAATCCAGTATCTAATACAGTTGTTGATGATGTTTCATTACAACCATTTTCTCCTAATCAAACAATTTCAAAGGTAGATGTATTATCACCTGTTACTGGGTTAGATTCAGTTGTTCATAAGATTATTTCAATTAATAATTCAAATGGAGTTGGTATTAACTCGCTTCAAACAAGTAATTCTGGTGTTGTAACATGTTTCCTTGAGACACCAATTAATGGATTTGATGTGCAACCATTCGCTATTGGTGATGAAGTCTTTGTTGAGGGTATCCAAAGAGTAGGTGAATCAGGTATTGGTGCAACTCAAGGTGGAATTTCAACTAATACATCCGTAGAGGGAAGTGGTTATAATTCAGAGGATTATAATTACCAATTCTTTGGTGTTACAGGATATTCTGCTGGAACACAATGTATTTTAGAATTCAGTTTAGCAGGTGTTACAACTAATCCAGGAATTGCAAAAACATTCCAATCTGGTTATGCAACATTAGTTAATAAGAAAAAATATCCTGTAATTGAACCCGTACAATCTAGGGGTGTATTTGAATTAAAAGAAACTTTAATTATTGATAATGTAATTACTGATCTTAAAGTTATTGAAGTAAGAAATGATTATATTAAAATTGACGGTAAATTCAAGATTAAAGTTGGTGATAGAATTAAAGGTGAACTAAGTAACGTATCTGCTGAAATTACAAGTTTAGTTGATAATCAAGCGAAGTTTACAACAGATTTCTCTAATAGACAAGAATATGGATGGTTGGATGATATTGGTAAGTTAAATGAGGACTACCAAGTTATACCTGATAATGATTACTACCAAAACTTATCTTATACTGTCAAGAGTTCAGTTGAATGGGAAAAATTTGTTAATCCTGTTAATAGATTAGTTCATCCATCAGGATTAAAGAATTTTGCTGATACTTCAATATTATCTACATTAAAGGTTGGATTTGGTGAGGTTCGCCAATCAGATCAAGTAGTTGTATTAGATGTTGGTAATGTTCTCGAACTTAATGATAAACAAAGAGTTGATGCAATTAACAATTTTGATTTTGCTAGAGATTTTGATACTAGAATTAATGGTTCTAAGTTTTTAACTCTTAAAAATAGAACATTAACTGATTTTACAAGATGTAAAACTAATAGAGTATTAATACATGATGATATAAGCGAAAACTTCTCAAGTGAAGGTTTTGAAAGTACAAATACTGTTTTAGATATACTAGATGAAGATTTTGGACATTACCTAGTTCAGATAGTTGATCCTGATACATTTGATTCTCAATTCTCTGAAGTGGTAGTCATTACAACTGAAAGTGATGCATTCTTACTTGAAAAAACAACTGACTTTACAACAACAAAATTAGGTGATTTTGAAACTGAAATTTTACCTACTGGAACAAAAAATCTACTATTTGAACCAACTGAAAAGTTCACTAGAGACCATGATATTAAAGTATTAAAAATTGACTTTAATACGGATTTAACTGGCATCGGAACAAATAGTATAGGTCACGTAGATTTAGTTGGTGTAAACGCAGGTATCGCATCAACAACAGTAGGATTTACAACAACCACAATATTGGAAGTACCAACATTTGATTTTAATGGTTTACATGCATCAATCTTTGTTCAGGATAGCGTAACAAAACAAATTAATTATAATGAAGTCGTCATTGATTTTGATGGCACCGATACAACCATTGCTGAAACATATGTTGATACTAAATCAGGTTTAAGTAATAGTGTAGTAGGTGTAATTACAGCAAGAGTTGAAAACAATTTAATTAAATTACAATGTGAGAATGATAGAGTAAATGTACTTGATGTAAGAGCAAACATAGTTGGTTTAGGTTCAACTTCAATAGGTATTGGAACATATAGATTTTCAGTATCTGGTCAACCCGCAGGTTCTGAAAGAAGTGCTAGATTGCAATCTGGTTATATTACAGGAACAGCAAGTCCAATAACTTATGCAACTATTAACAAATTAGTTGATACTTCTGTTAAATCTCTAGTAAGAGTATCTTGTGGTGATACATCTGCAGTTCATCAAATTGTATCTTTAAGAGATGATGATGATATCTTAACTGTTCAATACCCATTTGTTTCTGCAGGTTCAACAACTGGTATCGGAACATTTGGTGGTGAAATAGTAGGTGATGATATAAATTTAAGATTCTATCCAGATTCTGAGTTTGACTCTCTAATTGAAGTTCAATCTTATAATCAAATATTATATACCGCTAGTGATTTTGCAAATACACCTCCAAACTTAACATATGGTACAGTTGATCAAGAAATATTCTTATCAACTTATGATGGTGCTGCTGGACTTAGAGCAAATAAGAAAGATTTTATACTCAAACATAAAGAAGTTCCAATTTACTCTAAAGTATTCAATCCAGGTAATACAGGGACAATCAGTACAACTACAAGCACTATAACCATTCCTAGTCATTTCTTTAATAATAATGAAGAATTAACATATACACCCGATTCAACATTTATTGGAATTGCTGGCACTGCGATATCAATAGGTTCTACTGCAAATATTGCTGGAGTAGTTACTACATTATTACCAAGCACAGTGTTTGCTAAAGTTATTGATGAGAATAGATTTGAATTATATTCAAGACCTGAGTATGTTGCTACTGGTAATCCAATTCAATTAACAGGAATTGGTGGTGGTAATGCTCATAAGTTGAGTATGAACAAACAACTAACAAAAACTATTATTGGTTTGGATGGTGTTGTTCAACAACCAATTACATTCACATCCATCACTCATAACTTTGGTATATTTGATGGGTTTACTCATAATAGTACTATAGGTATTGGATTATCTCAGTTCGTATTGAGTGGTATTAGTTCAATACAACCAACTGATTTCTTAAAAATAAATGGTGAGTATATGAAGGTGACTGAGGTTGGATTCTCAAGCACACCTACAGGCACTATTAATGATTCTACTGATGTAGCAGCAGGTATTGCGACTCTACCTGTCGTCAAAGTTGAAAGGGGACAATTAGGTATCGCAGCAACTTCACATACAGCAAATGATGTTGCAAGGGTTCATAGAGGTTCATTTAATATCGTTGATAGTACTGTTTTCTTTGCAGATCCACCAAAAGGTAACAATAGGTCAAGAAGAGATGAAACTAATTTACCATTTGTAAGAGCGAACTTTAGTGGTAGAACATTCTTAAGATCAAATTATACAACAAACATGTTATTTGATGACATATCAGATAACTTTACAGGAATAGGTAAAACATATTCTCTTACTGTTGGTGGTGCAAACACTTCATCTGGTATTGGATTAGGTAATGGTGTACTGTTTATTAATGGTGTATTCCAAACTCCATTAACAGTCAATAACACTGGAAATAACTACGAATTCCAATCAGACACAACTGCTGGTATATCAACTGTTGAATTTACTGGTATCACATCTACTAATGGTGATTTTATTGTATCAGAATTTGATATTAACCAGAATCAAGTTCCAAGAGGTGGACTGATTGTTTCATTAGGTTCAACACCAGGTCTTGGATATGCACCACTACAAGGAGCAAAAGTAAAAGCATTTAAAGATGCTAACGGTGGAATTACAAGTGTTGTTGGTATTGCAACATCTTCAGGATTTAATCTTGGGATACAAACTGCTGCATATGATAATGTCACTGGTATTATCACAGTTACCACTAATAAAGTGCACGGATTTGCACTTGAAAGACCTAATACTGTTAAGTTGAAAAACTTAGAGTTTAGTTGTGTAGGTTATAGTGGTGTAACGACAACAATATTCCAAGACCATGAAAGACCTTTATTCTTGGTAGGTATTGTATCTGACAGAACTTTTGAGGTACAAGCAGGACCAAGCACTATTGTACATACTTATGTTGGTGGTGGTCAAGCATTTGAGTTCTTCGAGGACTTAACATTTGGTTCTGGATATCGTGGTGGTTCTGTTGCAATTGGAGTTACAGATTTAGCATTTGAGCACAGATTTGTCAGTGCTGGTATTAATTCAATCCGCAAAGGTAATTTTGCTGCTACAGGAGCAAATGCATTTACAGCAACTAATGCAGTATATACTTCACACTCTGGAACTCTTGTACTAACAATACCAAATCATGGATTAACAACGAGTGATACAGTTGGTATTGATACTGGTGGATTAGTATTTAAATGCTCAAAAGATAACTTCTTCTCAGACCATCCATATCCTCGCTCTGTATCTAAAACAAGTTTCCCAAATTCAGATCCTATTGCTGGTATTCAAACTGCTATTATTGGAACTACAACTAATACAATTACACTTCAAGTTGGAGTTGGTGGTGGTGCAGGTAGTGGTGCAGTTGTTACCGCATCAGTCGGTGTAGGTGGTACACTAGCATTTACTATTGTTTCTGCTGGAACAAGTTATGTAAATCCAGAAATTATTATACCTGAACCAAATTATGATAATTTACCAATAATTGGTGTTTCAAGAGCAGGTGTTGGTGCAACTACTGATACAGGTTCTAATTTATTAGTTGATTGTAAAGTCAGTGCAGCGAAGACTACAGTAGGTATAGGATCTACTACTTTTGAAATCTCTGAATTTTCTATCGCAAGACCTGGACATTCATTCAAAGTTGGTGATAGGTTTACACCTGTAGGATTAGTTACTGCTGCACATTTATCACAACCTATACAACAATTTGAATTAGAGGTTGTACAAACATTCAGTGATAAATTCTCTTCTTGGCAGTTTGGTGAATTAGACTTTATTGATTCTATCCGCAACTTACAAGATGGTTCAAGAACAAGATTCCCATTATTCTTCAATGGTCAATTACTAAGTTTTGAAAGAGATATTAATAACGCACGTTCTCAACTTATTGATTTGAACGCTATTTTACTTATATTTGTGAATGGTGTATTACAAGAACCAAGTTCATCATATACATTTGATGGTGGTACAACATTTGAGTTTATAGAAGCACCAAGACCAGAAGCAAAAGTTGATATATTCTTCTATAAAGGTGAAGAGGGTGTTGATGTAGACGTTGCTGATATTCAACAAACAGTTAAGATAGGTGATGAGTTAAGATTATTCAGACATCCTGTTGGATTAACAACTTCTCAGCAAGCAGAAAGGACACTTAAAGAATTATTAGGTGCTAAATTGGTTGAAACCGATATCTATACTGGTGCTGGTATTGATGAAAATAACGATAAACCAATTAGATGGACAAAACAAAAAGTAGATATTAACCTTGGTGGTAAAAAAATTGATAAATCAAGAGAAATATTAGAACCCCAAGTTTATCCTACATCTAAAATTATTGGTGATTTAACCAATTCATCTGGTGATGGAAATACAAATGGTATATTTGTTGACGATGCTGAAGTTTTCTTCTATGAAAAAGGTGATCATCTTAGTGCAAGTAATCCTGATGAAACAGATGGTGACTATAATTTAGCATTCAGTTCTGTTGATGCACTTATTACTTCAGGTGAAATACATGTAGGTGCTGCAGCAACTGCGATTGTATCTGCTGCTGGAACAATCAGTTCCTTAGATATAACTGAAGCAGGTTCAGGATATAGTGGTACAGTTTCAATTAAAATAAGTGCTCCAGTAGGAGTTGGTACAACAGCAATTGCTACAGCTACAATAACTAATGGTTCATTAACATCCGCAACAATTACTAATCCAGGTTTAGGTTATTCTGCATTTACTCCACCACAAGTAATAGTTGAATTGCCATCATTTGAAACTGAAAAGATTACATCAATTAGTAATGTAGAAGGATTCACTGGTATTATTACTGGTATAACTACAACCACAGGTACAGGAAGTCATCCTCTAGCACTTAAATTCTTCTTTAGAGCAGACAAAGCAGCAAATGGATTACTAGTAAATTATCCAGTTTTAATTAAAGATACCTCTGTTGGTAATGGTGTTACATCTGTAGACAGTCAAGATTTATCGATAGTTGGTGTTGGAACTACATTTGTAGATAACATTTACAAAGTGCATGCAGTCTCAACACTTGGTGAAAATGGAGAAATTACATGTAATATTCATACAAATAGCAGTTCATCAGTCTTAGGCATTGCACAAACAGGTAACTTTAATAATTCTAATCCAGGTATAAGCACTGAATTAGGTAAAATTTCTTGGGGTAGATTGTATAATGCAACAAGGGCAAATAATCCTATTTCTATTGGAGTTACTGGTTTAACTGTAAATTCAGGATTATCCACCTTCCCAACTATTCAAAGAAAGAACTATACTGTAGGGTCTCTTAGAGGTCTCAGATCATCAGGTGCTATCAGGGTATTTGGAATTTGATTAAATTACCTCTATAAATAAAAAGAAAAAGTTTAAATACAATGTCAGCGATAATTACTGATCAATTTAGAATTCTGAATGCTAACAATTTTGTTGAGTCAGTAG
>Ga0163110_10001101_pt1 | contig 13533 bp, 15 predicted proteins | sample CRUFie1St17metaG_FD_108703 | JGI IMG/M metagenome (GOLD analysis project Ga0163110, IMG submission 108703) | Marine microbial communities from the Costa Rica Dome - CRUD Field 142mm St17 metaG | ecosystem: Environmental > Aquatic > Marine > Oceanic > Photic zone | place: Costa Rica: the Eastern...
GCTATGTTTGGGTAAGGGGCGATGCCGATCAAGAAGCTGGAGGAAGTTACGGAGGCGGAAGAGTTTTGGCACGAAGAAATGATAACGGTTCATGGGGAAGTGCTGCAACCATCACAGAAGGATCAGGTACACAAGGAAGAGGAAGAGAAGTTGCCGTAAGTACAGATGGGAATATGATAGCTTGTGCAGATAATGTTTATAGCGGTTCAAATCTTGTTGTAAGAACATTTAAATGGTCAGGATCTTCTTGGTCTGACGCGGGAACAATAAATGTAAGTTTTGGAGGGTCAAGTAGTGCTACAAATCCTGCAATGAGAATAGTAGGTAATGGGACATACAGACTTGCAGTTGCAGGTTATGGAACCAATAGAGCAGGTCTAGAAATACATGAATACAGTGGGAGTTCGTGGTCAGAGCTTACAATAGATGCAACTCAATCAGATTTAGTCACTGAGTTTAAAAATCCAGGAACAATTGGATACACAGTAATCCAAGGCTCAAGTCGGCACACTGGGAATTACGGAAAAAATATGATGGATTTTTCTCAAGATGGAAATGTATTATATTATCTTGGCTATGATTCCACTCTAACAACAGCGACATATGATTCAACTTATTATTACGAGCGTTATTCGCTAAAAAGTTTCAAATGGGATTCTACTCAAAGTAAATTTATAACTGGCCCAGCATACGATGCATCAGCCGCACTTTCTGTAGCTACAAATGAAGATGGAACAAGAGTTGCAATTGCAGCATTAGCAGAAAGCCATGTATATGTATTTGATATGAATTTATCAACAAATACAGCAACTTTATATCAAAATATAGAAGTTAATCATATAGATGGAACAACTTTAGATGTAGTTAATCCTGGAGGAACCAGCCTAAGAACATCCATTTCTCTTGATGATGCTGGAGAATTTCTTGCGATACTAACAAAAGGAGTTAACTCTGGAACCACATACACAGGGTTAACATGCCTTAATGATGCAGGAGGAAGTACTAAATTTACAAGTCATTCAACAAAAGATTATAGTCAATCTGGAGCCAGTATTGAGCAATCAGTAATTAAATTGAATAACGGTGCTACAGATAGTTCTCATTCAAATAGGGGAATAGGAATTGGCTCGCTTCCTCCGTCTAGCAATGTTGGTGTAGATCTAATAGATAGATACATAAAGAATTCTGGATTTTTAGGAACAAGTTGGAGTTAATAAATTTATATATATTTATTAGGGTGCCTAGAACAGGGGGAACATCTATTAACGAATACCTTAACCAATTTAAAAAAATTGATCGAAAGGTAACTATATTTACATTTTTAAGGAATCCTGTAGATAGATTTATCAGTTCTTTTTACTTTTTGAAAAAAATAAAAAATTATAGTGGAATTAGTTTTAGAAAAGAACAGTCTCAGTATGTTAAGCAATTTAATTCAATAGAAGAATTTATAGATAAGGCTGGTTATAGAGGGCTTTCTTATTTTGAAAGCCAAAAAAAACTAACAAAAAATAAACCTATAAATTTTTGGGGATTTTTTGAAAATTTAGATAAAGATTTTGACAACCTTTGTTCTGTGTTAGAGTGTCCAAAAACAGTTTTACCTATAAAAAATTCAAGCCACAAAGAATTCGTGCATCAAGAAACAATAAATGTTCTTGAAGAAATTTTAAAAGAAGATATAGATTACTATAATGAAATTAAATTAAAGAAAGAATCTTTCTAATTTCACTAGCTGGAATATCAGACCAATCTGCCCAATTTTTAATATCATCATGTCGATATTTTTCTTCTTGCCACCATTGTCTTAAATAAGACTTGAATTCATCATAAGAATGGCATTTTAATTTCTCTTTAGCCGTTTTGGATAAAATAGAAGATGGAGATAAGGGGTTAGAGTTTTGTATACTTTTAGACGTTTCAGACTTGTCTATTTCATCATCTCCAACAATATGAACATTTAAAAAATTTCTTACTGCCCTAACAAAAGCTCTATTGCAAGCTATTGTTTCTAGAAATTTAGTAGCAAAACTACTTGTATTGTCTAGTGTTGCATTAGCCATATCTGAAAAACATACAGGTCTTCCGTCTGTTTCGTAATTAGATATAAAATCTACATGGCATTGAACTGAAACATGATTCAATTCACATTTTTCAATAGAATAACTGCATGATGTAAAGCCTCTTAGTTTGGCTAACTCCTTAATTCCACTTAATTTTATCAAAAGCTGATGATCAGCTAATCCTTCTGCGGATCTTGGGCAATCTTTTTTTCTAGCCTCAAACCATGATTTATTAGGAAACAAATGTTCGTCTTTTATCATGGCCCTCCAGTTTACAGAGCCATCATCATTAAATACATATTGAACATTTTTTAGAAGCCCATTTTCATCTCTAATAAAAGATGCTGGACCAACTGAGTTATCTATCTTTTTCGTTCTTGGCATGATTGTATATTATATAATGATTTGAATCAAGCCAGAAGTCATCTTCATCAAAAACTTTATTTTGATCAGATAGTTCGATATTTTTTTCATAATGAATTTTAGATGCAAACTTCTTGCCTTGACTTATTAATATTTTATTTGTAAAGAAGAAAGTATTATCGCATACTTCTTCCTTTAAGTCAAGATCTTTTTTGCAAAATACATCTTTTTCTTTTATGTCAAAGTCTATAAATTTTAATCTAGCCTTGTTTAAGTTTTTATTGTTTTTTGAAACAAGGCTTACATTTATACCTAAAGATTTAGATTTTTTTATAAATTCAAGATCGCTATTTTCATCAACTTGATATGTTATGCATTCGATATTCTTAGAACATATTTTCAATATCTTAGAGTCTATAGGTTTATCGGTTATAATATTTAATCTTCTTCCATTAGAAAATGATATGATATTTTTTTCATCAAAATGGTAGTCCAATCTTAAGTTAACACTCCTGTTAATCATAAAACTTGGATTAGGCAGAAAGTCTGGAATACATTCTATTATTGAATATTTGTATAACTCCCCAAAATAAATTGTGCTAAACCCGCCTAAATCATGCTTTATTTTCAACTTGTCAAGTATTGATCTTGCAACTTCTTCAGGTTTAATGTTATTGATGGTTTTTAATGACTCTTGCTCTGAATAGCTAGGTAGAAGATCAGGCTTATATCCAGTTATATTTAAAACATTTTCTTCTTGCATTGGCCCATTAACTTCTGGAGGAAGACCAGAATAAAGGCAAACTGTTGGCTTTCGGTAAAAAGAAGAAATATGTGTAAGTGCAGAGTCTACTCCAAAATGAAGAAGTGAGTCTCTTATTATGTATGCGGCTTGATTGATGGTAGTAGCTCCACACAAAGTGTTGCAATTAGAAAGAGAAGGATCTTTTGGTAAACCTAATTGATATATTGAAATATCATTTTTTAATAAGTAAGGATGAATTAGATCGATAACAATCTGTAAGCAATCATACTGTTTCTGCTCAATTTGATAAGTATTAAAAGTTATAAACTTATCATCTTTTATAGGAAAAAAACTTTCACTAATAAAAGGATTTGAAATTTTTAATCCAGAATGCCTAGATAAAGCTTCTATTCTTTTCATATCTTAATCTGAATACTTCATTGATATATAATTTGGGAACTTATCTGTTGAAGCATTTAATACGCAATGATAATTCACTATAGGTTTTCTTTCATGTCCCCCTATGAAAGTATTTTCATTTTCGAATTCTGGAGAATAAGGTATTGTTTTAAAAACATAAGGGTTTCCATTTAATATATCAAAATGAGCTGGATTACAGCAATAGTAAAGATCAACTTCAGGGTATTTTTGACTAAAGTCTTCTAGTAGAGATGTGGAATTAAAAACATCAGAATGCTTACCATTTAAAACAAAAAGGGCTTTGTCTTTTTTTGATTCTTTAAATAAGTCTCTTACATCAGTCTTTATTAATTCTTTATTTTCTTTTATAGCAACTGATCTAAAATAATTTAAAATGGATTCTCGAGTCGCTCCTTTTTGAATTTCTGACATCCAATGCTTATGACCATCGTCGTTTTCATCAAGATTTATATTTAATATATTTTTATATATATCAATTAAAAAATCTGAATCAGACTCATTTGGCTTTGGTATATACTTGCTATTCCTTTGCTTCTCTTCAAAATCAAAATCCCAATTTACTTCGTCCATAGAATCAATAATAGATTCTAGTTTTTGACCTATTGCTTCTATCGAGTAGTTTTCTACGACAAAATTTCTAGATTTTTTTCCTTGAGCATTTCTTTTGTCAGGATGCATTTTATAAACTTTTGAAAGTTCATTTCTAATGCTTCCTGGAGATGTACTGGCTTTTATGAATTGAGTTCCAGGCTCCCTGTATTCTGACCACTTAAGGGGTATCCCTCCGCTTTCTTCAGTGCAAGAATCTTCTCCACAAGAATAATTAGTTACAAGTGTGATAAGCTCGCAAAGCTTTGCTTCTTGAATTGGAATTTCTTGACCTCCGCTGGTAAATGGATGGCAATAAACATCCATAATATTATAGATTTCATTTAATTGCTCCTCGGAAACACCTCGAGAAACACCAGTGGTTCTTTTACTTTTTTTTGCACCACAATGCTTGCAGTCTAAAACATGCCCAGAGAATGGAATAACTTCATATTTGTTGCATTTTTCACAAAAGTAAGTTGTGAGCACTAAATTATTGTCTATATTTTTTTCTTTTAATAATCTAGGTATATCCCATCCTTCTTCCCAGCTAGTGTGAAGAAGAAGTCGAGCATTAGCCTCTGGATGTTGCTTACAAAACAAAGAAAAGCCATCTAGTAAATTTGGAACAGATTTTCTAAGTTGATTTCTAAATACAAATCCTATCACAAAAGAAGACTTAGGGATTTTGTTCTCTTTTCTAATTTCGAGTTTTTCTTTTTCTTCCATTTTTTTAAAAACAGAAGTGTCGATGCTACCTCTTAGTGTTTTTACATGATTATGAGATTTTTCTTTTAGTGCTTTTTCTGCAAACGAAGCCCATACGTAATAGTTTTTAATTTTCTTGGCAGCATTTTCTGCAAGGGGAAGTATGGGCAAGGAATCTAGGGTAGTCCATATCATCGAATTCGTTTTATTCCACCATTTTTTTTCTATTATTTTTTCAAAAGCCCAAATATCTTCCACTCCTAAGTATAGATCTGGCTGTTCTTTTCTTATGATTTCATCTATCATTTCTACCCCATATCCTGCCTGCCTGGCTAAAACTGGGTCTTGATTTAACTTTTGTATAATGTTAGGATCTTCAGGTAATGTTCCAACTGCTTTCCATGGCCTAAACTTGAGAGAGGGATCGTTATACTTTATTCCGTTTGCCGCTTCAATAATTTCATATTTACCAGTATTAGATAAATATTTCATTATGTTTTTGGCGTTTTTGCCAAACCCAGTAAATGCTCTTGAGTTATTACTATGAAATAATATCTTCTTTTTTTTCATTAAAAAGGAGGGTCTTCTTTTTCGACTGAAGCAGAGTTTTCTTTAATATAAGCGGATATCTTTTCATGTCTATATTTATATATATCAGACAAGATAGATTTTATTTGAATTAAAAGACATTCAACCTCTCCAGGCTCTAGAGAAATTTTAAAGTTTTGGTTTCCATTTCGAGTAATAGATAAACCAAAAGCAGGAACTACCTGCAAAGTTTCTTCGAATTTTTTAGTCTCAGGATTAATCTTAGTTATCTTTACTTTCTTGTCCCAAGGTGCAAACTTAATAGATGTTTTATTTGATTCAAATTTATGAAAAGAATCATAATGATGCCTGTTTTTAAAACAAGATATGATTTCTCCACACTCAAACTCATTAAACTTTAAGTTTATATTTTTTTCTGGAATATTTTTATTTTCGGCAAAAGAACCGAGTTTCTTTTTATCATCCCATGAATGTTGTGCGAGGGCTTTTACATAAAGAATCGGCTCTCCGCTTCTTTTGTCTTTACCTCTGGAAAAAGAAAATGCAAATCCAGTGTTGTTTTTATTTGGCTTATATATATTAACGCTCATTAGTATTCTATTTTTATATTTTTACTTTCGTAACCCTTTTTGATTTCTTCTGGATGTTTTGCTCCCATCCTTTCCTCAGAATATTTTTTAAAATATTTTTCTTTTAAAGGGTCAACTCCTCCATTTGATTGAGATCTTTTTTCAGACATTTCTTTACTGGCATCAAGAAGATCTCCTACGGTTCCTTTCATACCTTTTGTTTCATTTACAAAAGAATTATTATCCCAAGGGTCTATGTTATGAGAATTTATTTGAGATGATGTAAAAATCCTATTCCATTCTTTACCATATTCATCATGATATTTTTTTTCATCATTCATATGGAAGAAAACTTCTTTTTGTTCTCCTGTGTCAGGATTCTCAAAAACATACATTGGCATTATTTTGTTTTATTTTGTATTAAATCTAATAGGCTGTCAAAAAACCAACAACATGCTGAAGATGCAAGGCTCATAAAAAATATATCACTATAAGCTTTATAACCATACTCAAGGATGCCTATGGTAATACCACACCAAAAACCAGTACAAAGACTACAGTCGAGGAGATTTTTAAAAAAAACTATTTTTTTAAGATAGTTTCTGGGGGTATTAAGTATGCTACCATATCTTAATATCCATTGCAGTCCTATGCACGATATTAAACTCAATCCATTTTCTCCAACTTATTGACAGCTTCAGATAATAAAGAGATTTGATCCTTATTTAACTTTACGTCTCCTCCAAAATCATCCTTGATTTCAAAAAAATCTTTTTCGCCTTTTTTTACGGAGGGACATCTTTCCTTTCCGCAGCAAAGTAGAATTGAGTCGTTTTCGATTTTTAATTGTTTTATTTGTGGCTTAATCATTGTATATTATTTTGGTTATAGCATTAACGGTTTTTTTGTAAGAAAATTGAGATTTTAATTTTTGACCCTCAATATTTAAGTCTTTAGCCTTTTTGATAGCTTTATCAATAGCTTTATAAAAGGACTCTTTTGAAAAGTTAGATATAGATCCTTGATTAAACGGAGCACCTCGATTAAAAAATATGTTGTCATAAACATCTTCTTCTGCGTCTGGTTGAACTAGTATACAGTTTTCTTCGCTTGCCCAATCTTTATGAGAAGAGGAATTTAAAACTATAGGCCATTTACCCAAACATGCAGAATTAAATGCAGGAAGATTCCATCCTTCTGCTCCACTAAGACCGCTCAAGTTTATATCAACAGCGTTCATTAAATCATTTACTTCGCTATTAGTTTTTAGATATGGCAAGAAGTTTATATTGCCATATTTTTTACCTTTTAAGCACTGAGCTATAGCTTGGTTCATTTGCTCAGGTTTGTAAAAGGGATTAACTATACAGCAAGATAGTTGAAAATCATAATTGTTTCCATATTTTTCTATCCACCATTCTAAAATTCTTTGAGTATGTTTGCGTTTTTCAAATTTACCTATTAATCCAAAATGAATTTTATTCTTGAGATACTCTTTATCCGTATTAAAAAAATCAGAATCCCAACCTAGTGGAACAGAAGAAACATTTTCGCACCCTATTTCTGCAAAAGATTTTTCGGCATGAGATGATGAAAAAAATGTATGATCTTGCATGTCAACCAAATTTTTTTCAGACAAGGTTGGTGAATCTAATTCGTAAAATGTATACAAAAATTGATTTTTAGAAATTCTTGACTCAGACCCACTCAAATGCCACATTTGCAATGTAGGCTGGTCTTTTTTACAAGTAATTAACCTATTTTTAAATGATGATTCTATCCATTTTTTAAAATCTTCATCTATTTTATCATAAGCAGAAAGGTCTATATTGTCGCCTATTGGGAAAATCGATACCTTATAATCCTGTAAATATAATTCTCTTAAAAAATTATAAGAGACATTACCGAAGCTTAAAGAGTTAAGCGGGCCTTTAAAGATTATTTTTTTCATCAAAACGGTATTTGGTTGAGTTCATCATCATCAATGTCATCATCATCAATAATGATATTATCATTGGGGGTTTTTTCAATTTTAGAATTATTTTTTTCAGGGTCTTGTGTGTTCGGCATGAACCTTACATTATCTGCAACCAAAACAATTTTATTTCTATTTGCCCCAGATTGATCTTTCCAGCTTTCTAATTTTAATTTACCTTCAACAAAAACTCTTGATCCTTTTTTTAAATATTTGGAGCAGTTCTCTGCAATTTTATTCCAACATGATACATCTATGTATAGTACTTCATCTTTTTTTACTGGATCGTTTATGGCTAAGCTAAAAGAGCATAGAGTATATCTTTCTGTTTGCTTACAGTTGGGGTCTTTTGTTAGGTTGCCCATTCCTAGGAATCTATTTATCATGTTAATTCTTTCTTTAATTTATCTCTTATAATTTTTAATCCTCTATCGTGAACATTTATGCATCCTTGTATGCTAAGGTCCACCTCTTTACAAATTTTCCGCCAAGGCATAACAGAATTTTTTTCTCCTATAACATAACGCATATCAAAGATTTTTTTAATTCTTTTATCTGGCATTTGCTCTATAATATTTTTTATAGATTTTGATAGCTCAAGGTTAATCTTGTCTTCGTATTCTTCGTTTCCAAACTTTCCATATACTGAATCAATTTCTATAAATGAGTTGCTGATTTTATTTTTATTGTAAAGATTTAAGCACATCCATCTGGTTTCATTCCCTAAAAATGTTGAAAATTTCGCGTTTTTATTAAAATCATATTTGATGGCACATCTATATATATTGGCTTCTTTTTCATCAACCAAGTCTTCTTTTGAGAAAACACCGCAATTCATTCTGGCATATTTATTAATCATATCCAGATATATTCCCGAGTGTTTTTCTACCAATTTTTTTAAACTATTTTCAAGATCGCTCTTTTCTTGAATTCTTTTTATTAAGACATGATCTTCATCCATCCTTGCTCCTTAAACCTTATTTATATAAATATTTAACCTTTAAATTATATTAATATATTTTAATATACGAAGTATATAATACATTAATTTTTAGATATGTCAAGTAAAAAATGAAAAAGATAAAACTAGTAAGTGATTATTTCGTGGAAGATATGATTGGCGGAGCATCTCTTTGTGACGAAGAAATGTATCAAACCCTGAAAGAATCATTCGACATCAAAAAGATTAATAGCAAAAACTTAAAATTAAAAGACTTGCTTGATGATGGCTGCCATTTTTTGATTTCTAATTTTTTTCACATTCATTCAGAGTTTCTATCTTACATCTTTGATAATCTTGATTACTCTCATTATGCTCATGATTACAAATTTGTTCAGCATACGAATCCACATGTATACGAAAACTTTTTAGTACCCAAGTCTGAATTAATAAATTTAGATTTTTTCAGAAACGCTAAAGCGGTATTTTGCCAATCTGGATTACAGGAGTCAATTTACAAAAAAAACATAAAATGTAAAACATTTAATCTGTCGGGCAACTTTTTCTCTGATAACACTTTAAATACATTGTCTTCAAAAATAAGATCTAATAAAAATGGTAAGACTGCTATCATAGATTCTCCTTATCCGCAAAAGGGGGTAAAAGAATCTATTGAATACTGTAAAAATAATAACCTAGAGTATGAAATTATATCAAGTAAGTCAAATTTAGAATTCATAAACATGCTTTCTCAATTTTCTTCTTTGTGTTTTCTTCCTAATACTCCTGAAACATTATGCAGGGTTATAGTAGAGGCAAAAATGATGGGTTTAGAAATTATAACAAATGATTTAGTTGGAGCAAAACACGAACCATGGTTTGAGCTAGAAGGTGAAGATTTGTGCGAGTATTTTTTTAATTTTAAAATTGAATCATTGAAATCTATCTCTAGTATTATAGAATGAACACTAATTTCATCATAATAACCCCAACATATAATGCAGAAGATTGGATAGAAAGAAACATTACTAGCTTAAAAAAACAAAAATATAAAAATTTTAAAAGCTATATAGTAAACGATCTTTCTACTGACAAAACAAAATCAATATCCCAAAAATGCATAGATGGAGATAGTAGGTTTGAAATTATAGATAATGAAATAAAATCTTATCCGCTTGGCAGCACTATTAACGGAATTAATTCCGCAGAGCCCGCAAAAGAAGATGTAATCGTAATTTTAGATGGAGACGACTGGCTATTTGATGAAAATGCTTTATTAGAATTAAACAATACCTATCAAGATTCAAATTGTCTAATGACTTACGGAAGCTATGTAGAGTTTCCATCAGAAAATAGGGGTATATTTTGCAATCAAATCCCCAGTAATGTTATCGAAAATAATCTTTACAGAGAATATCAGTTTATGGCATCGCATTTAAAATCTTTTAAATTTAAATTGTGGCAAAAAATAAAGTTTTCAGATTTACTAGACTATGAAGATTCCCCATATCCTATGGCTGGAGACATAGCATACGCATTCCCTTTGCTTGAAATGGCAGGCGAAAGAGCTAAATTTATTGAAAAGATATTGTATGTTTACAACTCCTACAACCCTTTAAATGAACATAAAACGGACCATGATCTTCAATTATCTATTGAACAAGAAATAAGAAATAAACCAAAATACAGTTTGGAGGAATTTTAAATGATACAATTAAATCCAATGGGAGGGTTAGGCAATCAACTTTTTCAAGTCGCAGCAGCATATTCTTTTGCTTTAGATAACGAAGAAGAATTCTCTATATGTTCCGCAAGACATCTTCTTCCTAATCAAGGACTTAATATAGGAAATTACTCTATGAATGTATTTAAAGATTTTAAATTTTCAGATCCAGATGAAAGCCTATCTGAATACATGTATTTAGAATCCAAATATAAAAAAATACCTAAAGGCAAAAATCTATCTATAACAGGCTATTTTCAGTCAGAAAAATATTTCAAAAAACACAAAAAAAATATATTAGAAAAATTTCTTCCATCAGATTCTATCAAAAATGAAATTTTAAAAGAATATTCTCCAGATGAAAACTCTGTATCAATACATATTAGGCGCGGCGACTACTTAAAGTTTCAAGATGTTCATCCAGTTCAAGACAAAAACTATTTTAATCAAGCTATAAACATGATAGATGGATATAAGAAAATATTCATAGTTAGTGACGATTTAGAATGGTGCATGGAAAATTTTTCGCACCCTTTAGTCAACTTTGTGGATGAAGACGACTATATTTGTTTATACTTAATAAGTATGTGTGGTTGCAATATTGGCTCCAATAGTAGTTTTAGTTGGTGGGGGTCATACTTAAACCAAAATAAAGAAAAGATTTGTATATTCCCAGAAAAATGGTTTTTAAATAAAGACAAGGAAGAATATCAAGATATTTTTTGCAAAGATTTTAACTTAATATAATACTGCATGAAATTATCAATTAAAGACGAAAACCTTAAAAGTGAAATAAAAAACTTTATAGATTTATATAGAGAAAAACCCCTAGATAGCAATCACGGCGGGATGGGTTCGCCACATATGTTTGCAACATATTGCTTAGTAAAAAATTTAAAACCTAAAACCATTATTGAAAGCGGCGTTTGGTATGGCCAAGGAAGTTGGCTATTAAATCAATCTGCCCCAAAAGCAAAACTTATATGTATAGAGCCTTTAGATGATATAATCAAGCATACAATAGCAGGAGCAGAATACCACAAAGAAGACTTTAGTGATTTAGATTTTGATCATCTAGACAAAGATTCAACGCTTCTATTTTTCGATGACCACCAAAATGCTTTTGAAAGGATAAAACTCTGCAAAGAACTAGGGTTTAAACATTTAATTTTCGAGGACAATTACCCCCCCAACCATGGAGACTGCATTTCTATTAAAAAAATTCTATCTTATGAAGATTATCTCACCCAACAACCTGGACAAGAAACAAAGTATTTCTCAAAAAATAAAGACGATACGGATTTCCTCAAAAGTATAATAAAAGAATATTATGAATTCCCTCCTTTATTTAAAACACCAACCACTAGATGGGGAGATGCTTGGAGCGATGATACAAAAGATCCTATTTTAAGCGCTAATGAAAAAGAAGATTACCATCCAATACTATGGCAAGAAAAACTTGACTATACATGGATTTGTTACGTAAACATATAAAATGATTAATCTTAATCTAATAGACTCTCATTTTTCTCATTCGATTTCATCTTGCGACAAAGAGCCAAAACTAGGAAAGTGGAAAAGAGATAACTTAAATGATTCTGACTCTATTTTTATCACAGACTCAAACTTTAATCAAGATACTGTAAATACCTGCCTAAGACATAAAAAAAAAATATATGGTTGGCTCTTAGAATCTCCAAGGGTTACTAGTTATGCTTATAAATTCGCTCTAGAAAACCATACTCTTTTTGAAAAAATTTTTACTTTTGACAAGGCTTTACTAGAACATTCTGATGTTTTTAGTTTTTTACCAATCGGAGGATGTTGGATAAATGATTGCGACATAAGTTTATATACAAAAACTAAAAATATATCAATTATTGCATCTCAAAAAAAAGATCTTGAAGGTCAAATTTTGAGGCACGAGGTAATTAAAAAATTTAATAATAAAATAGATTTATATGGAAGAGGTTATAATCCTATAGAAAACAAATTAGAGGGGCTTAAGGATTACAAATATTCTATTATTATTGAAAATACTAAGTCCGATTATTATTTTACAGAAAAGCTGATAGATTGCATAGCAACTGGCACAATACCTATTTACTGGGGTTGCCCAAGCATATCAAATTTTTTTAATATTGATGGAATTATAGAGTTTAATACATTAGATGACCTAGATATTATATTCTCAAAAATCCATAGTGGTTTAATTAATGTGCCTAACAAAATAATTCTTGAAAATTTTAACAAATGTAAAGACTATTTAATTGCAGACGATTTAATATTTAAAAATTTTATAAAAAATGAATGATAGATCAAAATTAAATATAGAAGAGTGCTGGTATGACAAAAGACTCCCTGGAATTTATATGTCTAAGCAAAGGCAGTGGCCTAAAATATTATCTCAGCCAAATGGGCAAATCTTATTATCCTATGTAAATAACAACATTAAATCAACAGACCTTAATGCTATAGATTTAGGGTGCGGAGCATGTTCTTTAGCTCAAGCTATTCAATTTAAAAGTTACACTGGATATGATCTTGATCATATGATTGAAAATGTTGCCAAAGCTGCCGTAAACGAATTCGAAATGAAAACTCAAGAAATTGATTTCATAAAAGGGGATTTTTATAGAGATGATATGTCTTTCTTAAGTAATTACGACATAATAGCTTCTTCTGGTTTCCTAGATGTTTCTCATGACCCCTTGTATTGTTTTTCTACAATGCTAGAATATGCGTCTCGTTATGTTTTAGTTCACAGACAAATGATAACTGATCACCCAACCGACTTTTTTCCAGAAGCATCCTATTTGGGTAGTAATAGTAGCTTAACTTGCAATATCAACAAAAATGATTTAGATAA
>Ga0163110_10001105_pt1 | contig 13515 bp, 14 predicted proteins | sample CRUFie1St17metaG_FD_108703 | JGI IMG/M metagenome (GOLD analysis project Ga0163110, IMG submission 108703) | Marine microbial communities from the Costa Rica Dome - CRUD Field 142mm St17 metaG | ecosystem: Environmental > Aquatic > Marine > Oceanic > Photic zone | place: Costa Rica: the Eastern...
CGTGATGAGGACCATTCTATAGCGGGTGCAAAGATCGTTAAAAAATTTTCCAAAAGATTTAATTTATCTGATTATGAGTTGGAAACTATATCTTGGTTAGTCAAAGAGCACCTTGTTATGAGCGACTTTTCTCAAACAAGAGATGTAATGGATGCCAAAACCGTTGAGGATTTCTCTTTAAAGGTTCAGACGCCGGAAAGACTTAAATTTTTATTTATTCTTACAATTGCGGATATTACCGCGGTTGGCCCTGGGGTTTGGAATGCACACAAAGGTCAGTTGCTTGAACAACTTTATAAAGAGACATATGCAAAATTATCAGGTGAGGTTCTGGATGAGGATAGGTCTTTAAGAGCGCAAAATAAAATAAAATCAGTTTTTTCTAATGCAGATTTTAATAAAAAGAAAAAATTCAAAGATTGGATTAAAAGCCAAAGCGATCAATACTGGCTTGGATTGGAAGATGATATTATTTTTCGACAAGCAGAAATGTTCGTAAAAAATTTTAATAATAAACCATCAATTATTATTCATAACAAGAAAGATGCTGAAGCGACTGAAGTTTCAATAATGTCAAAAGATAGTAAAGGGCTTTTTTCTAAATTAACAGGCGCATTATCCTCAATGGAAATAAATATTGTAAATGCAAAGATTTTTACAAACTCATCTAACATTGCCATCGATGTTATATGGATACAAGACAAAGAAAATAGACCAATATTCGATAATTCAAGAATTGAGAGAATTAAAGAAAAAATACTAAATTTTATAAATACTGATATTAAAAATGGAGTCTCCTCAACATCAAGATTAAATAATAGAAGAATTAATGCCTTCACAGTTCCTGTTGTTGTAAAAATAATGAATAATATCTCTTCAAATTATACAGTTATAGAGGTTAGCGGAAAGGATAGACCGAGTATTCTTCATGAGCTAGCAAAAACCATAAATCATTTAGATTTAAATTTATTTAGGGCACAAGTTGCAACTTTTGGAGAGCGTGTTGTTGATGTTTTTTATGTATTAGATTCTAAAAATAAAAAGATTGAGCACCATAATTCAAAAAAATTAATTGAAAGAGAGCTTTTACGGGTTTTAAGTAATGGCTGACAATACAGAGAAGAAATCTCTATTTAGGCCAACATTAATTGTTGCATGTTTAACATCTCTAAGTCGAGTGGTTGGACTAATAAGAGATATTCTAATAAGTAATGTCCTTGGCGTTAGCTACATAACTGATATTTTTATTGTTGCTCTAAGAATACCAAACATCTTTAGAAGAATAACTGCTGAAGGAGCCTTTTCAGCTGCATTCATTCCTATGTTTTCAAAAATATCAATTTCTAATAAAAATTCTGCAATTAAATTCTCTGAAGATATCCTTTTTATGTCACTAATTATTATGATTTCAATAACTTCTGTTCTTCAAATTTTTATGCCCTTCTTTATTTATATTATCGCTTATGGTTTTAGTAATGATCCAATTAAATATGATTTAGCCATTAATTTTTCCAGAATAACAACCCCTTACATCTTGCTTATATCTCTATCTTCTATAGGAATTGCTATTCTTAATTCTTTAGGAAGATATTTTGTCTCATCATTTGGCCCAGTAATTTTTAATGTTGTATTGGTTTTTATTTTAATCCTTCCAATAAACAATATTTCTTCTATTGGGTATTTATTATCCTTTGGAGTCACCTTCTCAGGAATTATTCAGTTTCTTTTGATTTTTTATTTTTTATATAAAAGTGGCTATAAGTTAAATTTAAGAAAGCCGGAAAATTTAAATTTAATAAATAAATTTTCAACCATTGCTAGACCACAAATTATAACTGGGCTCGTTATACAGGCAAATATTGTTTTATCAGGCATAATTGCTTCTTTTGTTGAGGGTGGAATATCTATTTTGTATTATGCTGAGAGATTATATCAGCTTCCTTTAGCATTATTTGGGATTTCTATTGGTACTGTTCTTCTTCCAACACTAAGTGGCTTTGATATTAAAAAAGATTTAGATAAATTTAATTTAGTTATTAGAAATATTATTAAATTTTCACTGATTATGATCATACCTTCTGCAGTAGGGCTTTCAATTATTTCCGTTCCTTTAATATCTGTAATTTACGAGCATGGAATGTTCAATCAAATTAACACTATCAATGTTTCAAAGGCGCTAATAGCTTTTTCACTTGGGTTGCCTGCGTTTGTTCTTATAAAAATTTATCTACCTATATTCTATTCTTTGGGCGACACAAGAACACCATTATTTTATAGTATAATTTCAGTATTTATAAACTTGGGTATAGCTATAGCCCTATTTAAGCCTTATGGCATTATTGGCATAGCTTTATCAACTTCTATTTCATCATGGATTAATTTATTTTTATTAATTAGAGGATCAAAAAAATATAGGATTAATATATCAAATAGAAAATTATATAGAGATTTTTTTAAAATAATTTTTTCTGTAATATTCATGTCTTGTTATATTTTAGTGGTTTCAGATTATATAGGTTATCTGCACATTATTTCACAATTGTTAATTCTAGTATTTTCTGGGGCGTTTATTTATTTTTTAATTTTGTTTGTATTAGGAGTATTAAATAAAAATGATATAATTAATTTTGTTGAAAATTAAAAGGTATTGCTTTGCAAGATAAAAAAAAGAAAATAGTTTTTTCAGGTGTTCAACCAACTGGGGCTCTTCATCTTGGTAACTATTTAGGCGCAATTAAAAACTTTGTGGACCTTCAGGAAGATAATGATTGTTTGTATTGTATCGTAGATCTTCATGCTCTTACAGTTTGGCAAAATCCAAATGATTTGAAATCTAATATTTTAGATGTAACTTCTATTTATTTGGCTTCGGGAATAGATCCAAAGAAGTCGATAATATTTGTTCAATCAACAGTTCCTTTTCATTCCGAATTATCATGGATACTTAACTGTGTTACAAGAATTGGTTGGCTCAATAGAATGACACAATTTAAAGAAAAGGCTGGGAAGAATAGAGAAAATGTATCTTCTGGTCTTTATACATATCCAAACTTAATGGCTGCAGATATTTTATTGTATTTTTCGGATTTAGTTCCTGTAGGTGATGATCAAAAGCAACACTTAGAGTTAACTCGTGATATTGCCCAAAAATTTAATAATGATTATTCAGATTTTGGTGGTAAAGATTTTTTTCCTATTCCAAACCCTATAATAATGGATGAGTCATCAAGAGTGATGTCCCTGAGAGATGGGACAAAAAAAATGTCAAAATCTGATCCTTCAGTAATGAGTAGAATTGAATTCAAAGATAGCAATGATCTAATAGTTAAAAAGATATCAAAAGCGAAAACTGATCCTCTACCAATCCCTAATAATGTTAATGAGCTTGAAACCAGACCAGAGGTACATAATTTAATATCAATTTTTTCTTCTTTATCAGGTTCGAAAATAACTACTGTATTGAATGATTACTCTGGGAAACAATTTTCTGAATTTAAAAAGGACTTATCAGATCTTTTAATAGAAAATATTGAACCAATAAGAGATGAACTAACAAGGTTGGATAATGATCATTCATTTTTACTTGATATTTTAGAAAAGGGTACTAATGAGGCTATGAAGAGATCTAGTCTTAATATAAAAAAGATTAGAGATATTGTTGGTTTAGGTTATTAAAATCAAAGAGGTTACTTTGAAAGAAAATTTTTTAGCTGTTTTTGATGGAACTGAAGAATGTAAATCTGCAGTTAGATACGCTGCAAGAAGAGCAAAAATCAATAATGCTGGATTACTGATTGTAGCAACTGTAGATACTGCCGAATTTACATATTGGTTAAGCGTGAATAATAAAATGATTGATGATATAGAAAAGGAGTCAAAAGTTGCTCTTGAGGAACTTTCGCTTAATATTAGGTCATATTCGGATGTATCGTGTAATTACATTATTGAGCATGGATCAAAATTAGAGGCTGTTAAAAATTTAATTAATCTTGATAATTCTATTTCATTGCTTATTTTAGCATCAAACAAAAAAGATAAAAATCCTGGTATATTGGTTGAGACCATTTCTGGCGATGGATATTCAATACCTGTAGTGGTAATCCCTGGAAATTTATCTGATGATGATATTGATAAACTTGCCGGTTTTGGCAACTTATAAAAGGAGAAATTATGTTTATTCAAACTGAACAAACCCCAAACCCTGCTACCATGAAATTTATTCCAGGAAAAGACGTTACAGGTGAGATCGGTAAAACATTTTATTTTAAAAATTCAGAAGAGGCCTCTTCTTCTCCTTTGGCTCTATCCTTGTTTGATGTAGATGGTGTTGTCGGAGTTTTTTTTGGGTATGATTTTTTAACCATAACTATTGAGGGAGTAGAATGGCAAAATATTAAACCATCAATTCTAAGTATAATTATGAATCATTATATGTCTGAAAGTCCAATTTTTATTGAAGAGTTCAATCAGATTGATGAATCCGAAGACTTAGATCAGGTATCTGAAAAAATTAAAGAAATAATAGCATCACATATTAGGCCTGCAGTAGCTCAAGATGGTGGAGATATAGTTTTTAAAAACTTTAAAGATGGAATCGTTTATGTGAGCATGAAAGGTTCTTGTGATGGCTGTCCTTCGTCAACAATGACTTTGAAAAATGGTGTTGAAAATCTTTTAAAACATTATATTCCTGAGGTTCAAAGTGTCAGTATTTGATTTAGATAGTAAAAATTTAATTTTTAGTAAAGCAAGAACACACAATGAATGGTTAGATAAAGATATTTCTGATGAAATTTTAATCGAAATTTATAACTTAATGAAATGGTGTCCTACTAGTGCTAATTGCTCTCCAATAAGAATAATTTTTGTAAAGTCTTCAGAGTCAAAAAGTAGGCTTTTGCCCTTCGTAATAGAATCTAATTTAGATAAAACTAGAACCGCGCCCGTAACCGCAATTATTGGTTATGACATTAATTTTCATGAGCACTTGCCTAGATTATTCCCTCATAATTTGGATGCACAAAATTGGTTCAATCATTCTTTAGATATTGCAGAAGAGACAGCTTTCAGAAATGGTTCAATGCAAGGTGCTTATTTTTTAATTGCTGCAAGATCTCTTGGGCTTGATTGTGGTCCAATGTCTGGATTTGATAGAGATGGTGTTGATCATGAATTCTTTAAAGATACAAATATTAAATCAAATTTTTTATGTAACCTCGGTTATGGAGATGCTTCGAAACTATTCACAAGATCTCCAAGATTTGAGTTTGATGAAATATGTGAGATTCTCTAATTTTGACTTTTTTATGCGTTAATACATCATTTAACTCTTGCTCTATTATTTTAGCTTCCGAAGAAAAAAATATTATTTGCAATGAAGATAGAAATAGCTCTCCATCTGATATTATTTCCATTTTAGTCAAACAGTCTCTAAAAAGTGCATCATTAAATATGAGTGATATTTCTGGAATAATAACTATTCTTGGACCTGGTAATTATACAAGTATAAGAGTTGGGATAGCATTTAGTCTTGGATTATCAAAAAGCAATTCGTTGCCTATTTATGGTATATCAGCTTTAGAGGCTATTTCTATAAGTCAGAGAGGAATTTTTAAAAAAAATAAAAGCTATTTAGTTTTAATTAAAGCTCTAAAAGATGAATTTTTTTTTCAAATTTTTAATTGCTTTTGTGAGCCGTTATCTAAGCCTATTAAATCTAAATTATCTTATATTGAGAAGCTCCTTAGCGACAGAGACATGGTTTTAATTGGTCCAGGATCCAGTGAAATTAGAGGTTTGATAGACATAAAAAATAAAATAATTAAAGTTAAAGATGATATTGATTATCAGAAATTACTTACACACATAATGCAGCAACCTGATCAATATAGTAATATTGTTCCACTTTATTTATCTAATCCAATTGCAGAAAAAAAGGATATATCTTGGTTTGTAAAGAAAGAAATTTGACTATTGAAATGTTAGATGAAAATAATATTTTATTTGTTCAAGATATCCAAAAGAATTGTAACGAACCAGTATGGGAATCATCATCATTGTATCACTTACTGAACAAAGGTAGTGGTTATGGTTATATATTAAAAAACTTAAATAAATATATTGGCTATATCTTATTGAGGACATTAGCTGATGAGGAAGAAATATTATCTTTAGGCGTTTTAAAATTAAATAGAAGGCAGGGAGTTGCCTCAAAATTATTTTATGAATTCGAGAAAAATGTTATTAGAAAAAATGTTCAAAGAATTTTTTTAGAGGTCAAAGTTAATAATTATTCAGCAATTTATTTTTATGAATTTCTTGGACTAAAAAAAATAAAAGTTTTAAAAGATTATTATAAAACTGATAATGGGTATGAGCACGGTTTGCTGCTATCAAAAGTTTATTTTTGATGATTACAAACTTTTCCTTTATTGATATGGTGTAAATATGACTATTGAAGATATGTGTGAAAAAAAGTCTATGAGAATGACGGATCAAAGAAGAGTCATTGCTAGGATCTTAGATGATGCTGATGATCATCCAGATGTTGAAGAACTTCATAGAAGAGCCTGTTTAATAGATGATAATATTTCTGTTGCAACAGTTTACAGAACTGTAAGACTTTTTGAAGAAGCAGGTATCCTTGTTCGTCATGAATTTAAGGATGGAAGATCTCGCTATGAAAACGTCGATACAAGTGAACATCATGACCACTTAATTGATATTGAAACAGGTAAAATTATTGAATTTACTAATGAAGAAATTGAACTTATTCAAGAAAAAATAGCTGAATCACTTGGTTTTGAATTAGTTGACCATAGGCTTGAGCTCTATGGGAGAGCAAAAAATACTAAAAAATAATAACTTATATGCAAATTACCCAAGATAAAAAAAGAAACCTTTTTATAAAGAGTTATGGCTGTCAGATGAATGAGTATGACTCTGAGAGAATGACAGAGATACTTGAAAAACATAATTATTCATCAGTAGACGAACCAACTCAAGCTGATTTGATAATTCTAAATACTTGTCATATTAGAGAAAAAGCCGCTGAAAAAATATATTCAGAACTTGGCAGACTAAAGAAAATCAATCTTAATTCTGAGCGTGATATTAAGGTTGCTGTAGCTGGTTGTGTTGGACAAGCTGAAGGCCATGAGATAATCAAAAGGTCACCCATTGTTGATTTAGTTTTCGGTCCATTAACCTATCATCAATTACCTGAGATGCTTGAGGAAATAGAGTCTAAGCCAGGTTCTCCAAATAAAAAATTAGTTAACATTGATGTTCCAGATGAGGATAAGTTTTTAGAACTTAAGGGGTCTAGAAAAAATTTGAAATCCATCAGTTCTTTGTTATCTATTCAAGAGGGTTGTGATAAATTTTGCTCGTTTTGTGTAGTTCCTTATACAAGAGGAGTCGAGATATCTAGACCAGCAAAACAAATTATTAGTGAAGCTAAGGAATTAATTGACATTGGAGCAAAGGAAATAATTTTATTGGGTCAAAACGTTAATGCATGGTCTCAATCTAATGGATCAGGTATAGAAATGACTTTTCCGCAACTTATAAAAGAAATATCAGAATTAAATATTGATCGAATAAGGTATATAACCAGCCATCCCAGAGATATGACTGAGGAGTTAATGAAGTCACATAGAGAAATTTCGAAACTCCAACCATATCTTCACCTTCCTGTCCAATCTGGTTCAGATAAAATACTTAAAGAAATGAATAGGGGTTATACATCGCAAGAATATAAAGATATAATTTATAAAACTAGAGAATATAGGTCAGATATAGCTATTTCTGGTGATTTTATAGTTGGCTTCCCTGGGGAGACTGATGATGATTTTGAAGCAACTTTAGATATTGTCAAAAAAGTAAAATATGCTCATGCTTATAGTTTTAAATACTCACCTCGTCCTGGTACTCCAGCAGCGCTAAAAGATGATCAAATAGATGAAAAAGTTAAAAGCGATAGACTTAAGATTCTTCAAGAATTAATCAGGCAACAAACTAGAGACTTTAACTTTGGTTTCCTTGAGAGGGAAATAGATGTTCTCATAGAGAAAAAAGGCATCGGAGAAAACAGACTTACGGGACGTTCGTCATACCTACAACCGGTACATATGACTGGGGATATATCTTTTATAGGCAAGATTTTAAAAGTAAAAATTATTAAAACCAGGGATAATAGCCTTGAAGGGATAATTTTATAAAAATATGAAAACAAATAAAAATCAATTGAAAGAAGTTAGTCAAATTTTAGAATTAGAAGATAATAAAGTACTAATAGAGTTATATGGCCAGCATGACGAGAATTTAACAAAAATTGAAAATAATTTTGGAATTCATATTTCATATAGAGGTAATATAATTGAGTTAAGAGGAAACAAAGATGCTTGTTCTTCGGCTAGCAAATTTATTTCAAATGTTTATAAGAAATTAGTAAACGGGAAAAAAATTAACGAGGATATATTTGAGGATTTTTCAAAACACTCTAAACAGTTAGATGCAGAAGATCTTAATACAATACTTATTAAAACAAAGAAAAAAAATATTTATCCAAGATCTTCAAATCAACTAAAATTTGTAAATTTAATTAAAAATAAAGATCTTGTTTTTGGTGTTGGGCCAGCAGGAACCGGTAAAACATATCTGGCAGTAGCTTGTGCAGTTGAAGCTTTATTAAAAAAAGAAGTTTCTAAAATTATCTTATCAAGACCAGCAGTTGAGGCCGGAGAGAGACTTGGTTTTCTTCCAGGTGACTTAAAAGAAAAAGTAGACCCATATCTTAGGCCATTATATGATGCTTTAAATGACCTAATTCCTTTAAAGACATTAGAGAGATATCTAGAAAACAATACAATTGAAATTGCTCCTTTAGCATTTATGAGAGGACGAACCCTTGAAAATTCTTATATTATTCTTGATGAAGCACAAAATACTTCATCAATGCAGATGAAAATGTTTTTAACAAGACTTGGTAAAAATTCAAAAATGGTTATTGCCGGTGACTCAACACAAGTTGATTTACCTAGAGGTGAAAAATCTGGTCTTAAGGAAATATTAAATATTTTGCCGAAAACAGACGAAATTGGAAATGTTTTATTTAAGAAAGCCGATATAACTAGACATAACTTGGTAACAAAAATAGTCGAAGCCTATGAAAAGAATAAAAAGGCTTTAAGTTAAAGTGAATAAAATATTTATTGATATTTCTGCTAAAAAAATTTGGCAAAAAGAAGAGACTAAATTAGTTCGAAAAGTTTTATTGTTTTGTCATGAATATCTATGTTTGAAGGGATCTCTTGAATTGAGCGTAAGATTAACAGATGATAAAGAAATAATGGACTTAAACAAAATTTACAGAAATAAAAACTCTCCAACAAACGTATTATCATTTTGTTCTCAAAAAAATAAACATGATAAATTAGGGTTTAATATCCTTGGTGACTTGGTAATTTCTCGAGATACGGCAATTAAAGAGCTAGCAGGAACTAAAAAAACTTTTGAACAACATATTTCCCATCTAACAGTTCACGGCTTTCTTCATCTCTTAGGTTATATTCATGAAGATGATAATGAAGCAAAGACAATGGAAAATTTAGAAACTGAAATTCTGAAAAAGTTAAATATTCCAGATCCATATTTAGGTATTAATTAAAATGAAAAAATATTACGTCAAATTATTAAATTTTATCCAACTTAACTATGAGAGATTAAAAGATATTCTATCTAAAAAAGAAAACACATCATTAAAAGACATAGTTAATGATCATATTGATAATGAAAGAGAGTTTAGCATTGAAGAAAAGGAAATGCTCAGTAATATAATTGGCTTCGGCAAGTCTCGTGTTGAAGATTCTATGGTTCCTAGAGCCGATATAATTTCAGCAGATATAAACACTTCAGCAGAGGAAATTATAAAATTATTTTCAGAATGCAATCATTCAAGAATAGCAATTTATAGAGAAAATTTGGATGATCCTGTTGGCATGCTTCATATAAAAGATTTTGTTGGCGCACTATCAAAAAGAAATATTAAGGATATAACACTAGAACCTTTAGTTAAGGATATTTTATTTGTACCACCATCAATGAAATCTCGAGAATTATTACTTAAAATGCAGGTCTCAAGAATTCATATGGCACTTGTTGTTGATGAATATGGTGGAACAGATGGTCTTTTAACAATTGAGAATCTTATTGAAGAAATTGTTGGCGAAATTGAAGATGAGCATTCCGAGGCTGAAGTTTATAAGATTAATATTTATGAAAATTTTATTGATGTACCTGCTAGGACAACTATACAAGAGGTTGAAGAAATACTTGGTTTTGAACTTTTGAATGATGATATCGATGAAGAAATTGATACAATTGGTGGTTTAGTATTTCTTTTAGCAGGCAGAATCCCTCAAAGAGGAGAATTAATAACACATCCGAAAGGTTTTGAAATAGAAATAAAAGAAGTTGATCAAAGAAAAATAATTAATGTTAGATTTAGATTAAAAGTTAAATAAAAATGGCTTTCACTTTGTTGGGAGAAAAATGAAATATCTATTATTTAGTCTGCTGACTTTTTTTGCTGGATCTATATCGAATTTTGCTCTTGCTCCCTGGGATTACATTTTTGTTCTATTATTTTCTTTCCCATTATTATTTTTAATACTTGAAGATATTTATAACGAAAAAAAAATTAAGAATAAAATTTTATCTTTTATCTTTTTTGGAAATATATTCTTATTTGGATATTTTCTTTTTGGTCTTCTATGGATCAGCTCAGCCTTTGACTATAAAGAGGGATTTGCCGAGCTAAAGTTTATAAGTATTTTAGGTTTACCTTTTTTATTATGCCTAATAACTACTCCAGGGTGGATTTTAGGGGCGATTTTATGGGGGAAGGGTCTTCGAGGTTGTTTTGCATTATCTGCTGCTATAATTACAGGTGAATTCTTTAGGAGCTATCTTTTCTCAGGTTTTCCATGGAACCTATTTGGTCATTCTATAGGATTTAATGATCTTTCCATGCAAGTAGGGTCAATTTTTGGGTTTCACCTTTCAGGATTTTTTGTGGTTCTATTTTCTTTGGCACCTATTCTTTTTTTAAAAAAGAATACTTTAACATGGGGTATTATTTTTTCTTTAATTTTACCAGTTTGTATGTTGTATGGCTATTTTAGATTGCCATCAGAAATAAAATATTTAGATAAAGATTTTTTAATTATTCAATCTAAAATTTCTCAAGATAAAAAGTTAAATTCAAGTGAGATTGAGAACATTGTTAAAAAATTTTTGGAATTATCAAAAATAGATAATGAGGTAGATCTAATTATTTGGCCTGAAAATGCAATACCTGTATTTTTATCTGAAAATCAAGATATCAGACTTATGTTAATGCAAGTTATAGAAAATTCTAAAAATCTTCTTGTTGGTGATCTTATAATAAAAAATGAAAGTGATATTTATAATTCAGCAGTCTTAATCACTGAGGATGGAGAAATAACTTCATCTTATGACAAAGTTCACCTTGTGCCTTTTGGCGAATATTTACCATTAAGCAAATATTTAAAGAAATTTAACTTTTTAAAAGTACTTACAAATGATCAGGGTCTTTCCAAAGGTAAGTCTTATGATCCAATTAATACACCTCTTGGTATAGCAAGGGTGCTAATTTGTTATGAAATTATTTTTTCAAACGAAGTAATGCGATCAGGGACTAGACCAGATCTCATAGTAAATTTATCTAATGATGCTTGGTTTAATGATAATTCAGGGCCTTATCAACATTTTTCAAATGCTAAATTTCGTTCAGTTGAAAATGGTTTACCTCTAATTCGATCCTCTAATAAAGGTATTTCTGCTATAATTGATCCATACGGAAGGGTAATAGAAAAACTCTCATTAAATCAGGAAGGTTCCATATATTCTCGTCTTCCAGAAAAGATTCCAGAGACGTTTTACTCGCGTTATGAAAATTTGATAATATTGGTTTTACTTTTTTTATATTTTTTGTGCTATAGAAAAAATTAAAAAGGAATATCTATGGTTGAGACTTCAAATTATTTATTTACTTCAGAGTCTGTTTCTGAAGGACATCCGGATAAAGTATGTGATCAAATTTCTGATAGTATTTTGGATTTATATCTTTCAAAAGATCCTGTTGCCAGAGTAGCAGTTGAAACACTGGTAACTACCGACTTAGTTGTTGTTTCAGGTGAGGTAAGATCAGCCTCAGAAATACCCAAGGAATTAATTGAAAAGACGATTAGATCGACAGTGAGGGAAATTGGTTATGAACAGGAGGGTTTTCACTGGAAAACAATGGAGGTTAAAATTCTACTTCATGAACAGTCATCCGATATTGCTATGGGAGTAGACTCTGATGGTAATTTAAAAGACGAGGGAGCTGGTGATCAAGGAATCATGTTTGGATATGCTTGTAATGAGACTTCAGAATTAATGCCTGCACCAATTTTTTATTCTCATAAAATATTAAAATTATTATCAGAAAAAAGACATGCAGGATTAATAGATGGAATTCTTCCAGATTCAAAGTCACAGGTAACAATGGTTTACGAAAATAATAAGCCAGTAAAGGTTGACTCAATTGTTGTTTCAACACAGCATACTGAAAATTGTTCTCAAGATGAAATAAGTCAAATTGTAAAAAAAGTTATTAATGAGAGTTTACCAAGTGAGCTTTTAAACGCTGAAACATCTTATATAATTAATCCTACTGGTAATTTTGTAATTGGAGGTCCTGTTGGTGATACCGGTTTAACAGGAAGAAAGATAATTGTTGATACCTATGGAGGATCAGCTCCTCACGGAGGAGGAGCTTTCTCTGGTAAAGACCCTACTAAGGTTGACAGATCTGCAGCTTATATATCAAGGTATTTGGCAAAGAATATAGTTGCTGCTGGAATTTCTGATAAATGCACAATTCAGTTATCTTATGCAATTGGTATATCAAAGCCTTTGTCAATTTACGCAGACCTTGGTGACAAGATAAGTATTTCCAAACACAGTTTGGTAGAGTTTCTTTCGGATTTAGTAGATTTAACACCTAGAGGTATTCGAGAAAGATTAGGGTTGAATAAACCTATTTATAAAAAAACTGCCTCATACGGGCACTTTGGTAGAGAGCCTGACAAGTATGGTGGTTTTGGCTGGGAAAAGCTAGATTTAGTTGATGCCCTATCAAATGAATTCAAATAATAAATTAATTTCTGTCAAAGGAAGAGAACGTCCTCTAAGTAAAAAACAAAAGCAAGTTTTTTTGTCTTTATCAAAGTATAAATTTGATTTTTCTTTTCTTAGGAATACAGATTATTCAAAAAAAAATAAAATTTTTCTTGAAATTGGTTTTGGCTCAGGTGAGATAATTTTTAAAGAAGCAAAAAAAAATCCTAATAATATTTATATGGGTATTGAGTATTATAGAAGAGGAGTTGCTCAACTCTTAAAAAAAATAGAAGACCATAATTTGAAAAATATTAAAATTTTTCA
>Ga0163110_10001107_pt1 | contig 13513 bp, 9 predicted proteins | sample CRUFie1St17metaG_FD_108703 | JGI IMG/M metagenome (GOLD analysis project Ga0163110, IMG submission 108703) | Marine microbial communities from the Costa Rica Dome - CRUD Field 142mm St17 metaG | ecosystem: Environmental > Aquatic > Marine > Oceanic > Photic zone | place: Costa Rica: the Eastern...
GTAAGCCTGTAGTTGTATTGTCTAATAACGATGGTTGTGTCGTTTCAAGGTCTAATGAAGCTAAATCGCTTGGCATACCTATGGGAGCACCTTATTACAAGTATAAGCAATTAATTGATGATAACAATGTGGCTGTATTTTCTTCAAATTATCAATTTTATGGAGATATGTCAGAAAGAGTAATGGGATCGTTAAAAATAATGACCCCATCATTAGAAGTTTACTCCATAGACGAAGCTTTTATTAGGTTAAGAGATATTGAGTCAGATATTTTTAATAAAGTTCTAGAGGCTAGAAAAAATGTCTTTAAATGGACGGGGATACCTATGTCTTTTGGCATAGCTCACACAAAGACACTATCCAAGATTGCTAACCATATAGCTAAGAAGAGAACTAAAGCTGGGGTATTTGATATAAGGCAAGAAAGTGTTTGTGATGAAATGATTAAAAATATGAATGTAGAAGATATATGGGGAATCTCAATTAATTGGGGTAAAAAACTTAGATCAATTGGAATCTCAACTATATTTGAGTTAAAAAAAGCTAATCCAGGTTTTATAAAAAAGCACCTTGGAGTCGTTTTGGAAAGGGTAGTTTACGAACTAAATGGAATATCTTGTCTAGGTTTAGAAGATTCGTCTCCTAAAAAAAATATAATGTCTTCAAAATCATTTGGTAAACCAATTCAAAAATTGAGTCACATAGAAGAAGCATTATCTTCATATGCATCAAGAGCATGTGAAAAGCTCAGGGCCCAAAAAAGTAAATGTAGAGGTATATATGTTTTTATAAAAACTAACTCCTTTCAGCTTAAAAAACCTCAATACAGAAATGGAATTTCTTATGAATTTGAATTACCAACCTCAGACACCAGAGTCATAGTTTCTAGAGCAAAAAAACTCATGAAAAATATATACAGAGAAGGGTTTAGCTTTCATAAATGTGGAATAATGTTACTTGACCTCGTGCCAGAAAATTATAAACAAGCACATTTTTTTGCACAGAACGATGATGACAGTCAAGATAACTTTATGAATGTTGTAGATAATTTAAATAAATCTATGGGGCCTAAGACAATATTTTATTTATCTCAAGGTATAAATAAGGAATGGCAAATGAGATGCAGTAACAGATCAAAAAGGTATACCACTAAATGGTCAGAGATATTAGAGGTGAATTGAAGGCTCAAAGCTAATAATGCTGGAATAATAATTTAAAACAAATCGAATTGTTTAATAATAATGTTTATAATTTACTTATGTGCGGAATATCAGGAATAACATCAAAAAATAGAAATGTTGTTGAAAATATGACTGAAATTACTTGTCATAGAGGCCCAGATGACCAAGGGATATATGTGGATGATGAAATAACACTTGGTCACAGCAGGCTTTCAATCCAAGATCTGACAGACGCAGGGCATCAACCAATGCATAGTTCATCAGGAAGATATGTAATAGTTTATAACGGCGAAGTATACAATTTTAAAAGGCTCAGAAATAAAATTAAAGAAAGTAATAATTTTAAATCTGCATCAGATACTGAAGTTATATTAGAACTATTCGAAAAATACGGATTATTAGCTATAGAAAAATTATCAGGTATTTATGCATTCGCAATATGGGATAAAAAGGAAAAAAAATTAATACTTTCAAGAGATAGGTCTGGCGTGAAACCAATTTACTACTCAACGGAAGGTAATAATTTAATTTTTTGTTCTGAATTAAAGTCAATATTTAGGCATTCACTTAATAAGAAAATTAACTCAAATGCATTAAATAGTTATTTTAAATTTGGATACGTGACAGGTGAGCAGACAATATGGGAAGGAATATATAAAGTTTTGCCAGGGCAAATAGTTACTTTTAAAGATAATAAGATTGATAAATCTAGCTCTCAAAGAAAAATTGATTTACCAGATATCAAAAATAAGAGAGACGCAGAACTATTAATACCTGAGTTATTAAATGATGTAATAAAGGATCAAATGATTTCCGACGTACCTGTGGGACTTTTTTTATCTGGAGGAATTGATTCCAATCTTTTATTAAGCCTAATGAGTGAAACTTCAAATTATAAAATAAATACTTATTCCTCTTTTTTTAAAGTAAATGAAAAAGACGATTTAAAATTTAATTCAGATGCAAGGATTGCAAAAAAATCAGCAGAATATTTTAAATCTAGTCATCATGAGATTAGCATAGATGAAAATTCTATAATCGAAAATATTGAAAATGTTATTTGGCATATGGACGAACCAAATTCAAATTCGAGCCTAATTCCAAATTATTTGCTTGCAAAAAATGCGTCTATAAAAAATAAGGTTGTTTTGTCGGGGGAGGGTGGTGATGAAATTTTTGGTGGATATGATAGATATAAATCAATTAGGATAATTGATGAATTCTCAAAATTACCGAAATTTTTACGTAATGCTTGTTTAAATTTGATACCTAATAATATTTTAAGTAAAAGAAATAAATATAGATTAGGAAAAGCAAATGATTATGAAATTTATATGAGTTTTGCTATTAATAATGAAAAACATTCAAATCATTTCTACAGAACAAATAATTCTGATGACTACATAAAAAGCCATTTGCAGCAATATTTAAATAAGACTGATTTGCTCTCTTCTATAATTAATGCAGAAATGAATTCTTGGCTCCTTGATGATTATTTAATGAGAGCTGACAAGATGTGCATGGCTTTTGGTTTAGAAAATAGGGTACCTTTTCTTGATGAAAGGCTTATAGAATTATCAAAGAAAATTAAACCATCCTGGAAATATCCTATTACAAGTAAAAATTTAGGAAAGAAGATTTTAATAGATAGTATCTCAGATAAAATTCCTGAATTTGTTTTAAGTCAAAAGAAAAGAGGTTGGGTTACACCAATTTCAAAATGGCTGAGAGAAGGGCTGAAGGATATGTCTTATGAAATTACTGATAAAAATTTTGTATCCGGAACTGAAGAATTTCTGAATTTCGATAAAGTAAAGGTCGCATTAGATGATCACATAAATCATAGAAGTTATGGTGTTCAAACTGTGTGGAATATAATTACTTTTCAAATTTGGTACAAGAAATTTATGAAAAGTTTAAACTAGAAGTTCACGCAGATAGCCGATTCCCTCAATCCCTCTAAGCTTAGTTATTGCTTTCTTTTCGATCTGCCTAATTCTTTCTCTAGTTAACCCGAGCATGTTACCAATTTCTTCTAAGGTTCTATTTTTACCATCTGACAAGCCAAATCTTAATTGAATTACTAGCTTTTCTCTTGTAGACAAGTTATCAAGTAAACTGTTAATTTCGTCTTTGGTCATTCCTTTTGCAACAGCATCAGGTGGTGCATCACTTGATTTGTCTTCGATTAAGTTACCAATTTCTGTAGTAGAATCATCACCAATTAATGTAGCAAGTGATACAGGTCTGGAAGATGCAGAAAGGACTGTGTTGATTTTTGCTTTAGGCAATCCAGATGCTTCAGATATTTCATCAATCGTAGGTTCTCTGTTGTATTCTTGGGTAAGCTGACGTTGTATTCTAGTAACTTTATTGAGAGATTCAACAAGGTGCACAGGAATTCTTATTGTTCTTGACTGGTCAGCAAGGGCTCTTGTGATACCTTGTCGTATCCACCACGTTGCATAAGTACTAAATTTAAAACCTCTTCTGTAATCAAATTTTTTAATTGCTTTAAGCAAACCAATATTTCCTTCTTGGATTAAATCTAAAATTCCCAAACCTCTATTAATATGTTTTTTTGCAACGCTTACAACTAATCTTAAGTTAGAATCAGTTAATTTTTGCAATGCATTTTTCCCTTTTGAATTTAATTCATTGAGACTTTTAATAATATCTATAAATTCAGACTCAGAGATGTTAGATGGTTTTTTTTCATCAAATTTATTTAATAAATTTTTAGGTATTATTCTTAATATAATTGATAAGTTTTTCAAATCATTAGTTACTGATTCAATATCTATATCTTTATTTTTTTCAAGAAAAGTAACAAAGTCCTCAGAAAATGGAGAATTTATCAAATCGAAGAGTTCTTGGTTTTGAAGAATGTCTGATAATTTCAATTTGAACGAATCAATTTCGAGTTTATTAAATTTGACTAATTGATCAAGTGAATTTTTACATTCCAAAAATGTTGATTTTGAGTTATTGAACCAATCAACGATTTCAGTAATTGTAATTTCATTAGTTTCTTCTTTTAAATTTATAGAGATTTCTTCTGAAATTTCTAATTCCATAGCAAGACTTTTTTCTTCATCTTGCTTCAATAAGGTATTTTTACCAATCTCAGCTAGATAAGTTTTAACAGAATCTTGGGTAAGATCGGTTTCGTATTGTTGCTCTTCAACAGATTCAACATTTTCACTCAAAATAGAATCAGAATTAAGTTTATCAACATTTAATTCTGATGACTCATCTATAAGATTTTCATTATCAATTTGGCTCATAATAAAAATTATAGTTGACCGTTTAAACTGAAATGCTACCAAAATGTTAAATCTTGAAAACTTTTAGCATTAGGTTAATAATTTATATAAATGGTTTAAGAGGGATAATTATGTCTACAGCAAAATTTAGTTTTAATAAATTCTTTTCAAAAGATTCTAAGGAACAAGAAATATCTAGTCCTGTTCATGCCGAATTTGATTTCGCAGTAGCATATCCATCTCCTGAAACAATTCCTTCAGAGGGATTATTGAAGGGTTTAGAAGAGGGGCTTCAAAGAGAAGGTCAAGATTTAGCATATTATCCTGACCCATTTGGTTCAAAAGAATTAAGAAACTTTGTAAAAGATAAATTGAAAAAAGATAGAAATATCGATACAACTATCGAAGAAATTTTGATTACACATGGTTCTGGTGAGGCAAATAATCTAGTTATTCAAAATCTAACTGACCCTGGTGACACCGTGATTACAGAAGAATTTGTTTATTTGGGAACTTTAAATCAGTTAAACAAAGCAGATGCAGATGTTATAGGTGCAAAAATGGACGATGATGGAATAATCCCTGATGATCTCGATAATCTAATCATTAAATTAAAAAATGAAGGTAAAAAAATTAAATATTTGTACACAATTCCAGAATTTCAAAATCCCACAGGTTCAACAATGCCTCTTGATAGAAGGGAAAAAGTTCTTGAAATTTTGAAAAAGCATAACCTTCCTCTTCTTGAAGATGATTGTTACGTAGACTTGAGATTTGAAGGAGAAACACAACCTTCTTATAAGTCACTTGATGAAGATGGGTCAGTAATACATGTAGCATCTTTCTCAAAACTTATAGCACCCGGACTTAGAATGGGGTATGTAAATGCGCCAATTGAAATTATGAAAAGACTTAATTATTTGAAAACATCAGGACCAAGTCAGTTTGTTTCTCTTGCAATAGAAAATTTTCTAAAAAAAGAAATGGATACACATAAACACAATATAACTACACTGCTGCGAGAAAAAAGAGATGCAATGATTTCTTCATTAGGTGAAAATTTTGGAGGTTTAGATATTACGTGGACAATTCCAGAAGGTGGTTGTTATTTATGGATTACTTTTCCGGAAAATATTGATATGGATTCATTACAGCAGCATTGTTTTGACAATGGTGTTGGTTACTTGTCTGGAATAAAATTTTCTCCCAAAGGAGATTCAGGGCATAACTCAGCTAGACTATGTTTTGCATATGAATCACCTGAAAAAAATCGAGAAGGAATAAATAAATTTGCTCAAATTTTAAGACAAAAAAAAGTAATTTAATGATAAATAATTTACCACAGTACCTTCACGATGAAGTAGTTCAAGTCAGAAGAGATTTACACAAAATTCCCGAGATAGCTTTCAATGAAACTAAAACATCTGAATATATCCAAAATTTTTTAAAGATCAATGATATTGAATACCAAGGTAACATAGCCAAAACAGGTGTGATTGCAGAGATAAAAGGCGGCAAAAAGGGTCCTAACGTTCTAGGATTGCGTGCAGATATTGATGGATTACCCATAAATGAAGATACAAATCTCAGCTTTAAATCTGATAATGGCAACATGCATGCCTGTGGCCATGATGGTCATGTAGCAATAATGCTAATTTCATTAAAATATTTAAAAAGCATACAAAGTGAAATATCAGGTACTTTAAGAGTAATTTTTCAGCCAGCAGAAGAAGAAATTGGTGGAGCAAAAGTTATGCTTAAAGAAAAACCAGAACTCTTTGAAGATATAACGCACATGTTTGGATTTCATATTTGGAATCAAATTGAAACTGGAAAAATAGCATTTAATGATTCAACAGTCTTTGTAAGTGCTGACACATTTGAAATTGAAATATTTGGAAAAGGTGGGCATGGAGCAATGCCGCATTTAAATATTGATCCTATATTTGTAGGTGCAAATTTAATTGTTTCTGCTCAATCTATTTTAAGTAGGAAAAAAAATCCTGGAAAACTTGGTGTTATAACTTTTGGGAAAATTGAAGCTGGTTCAGCTGCGAATATTACTCCAGAATTAATCAAACTAACAGGAACTATAAGGGCAGAAGATACAGAAACAAGAAATTTTTTAATAAAAGAACTTAAAGATTTAGTGAATACACTTCCGAATAGTTTCGGAGCAATTGGCAATTTCAAAAAGACCAGTGGAACAGGTCCTGTTATAAATAGCTATGATTTTGCTAAACAAATTTCTACAATTGCTGATGAAATTTTTGGTGAAAACTCATCAATTAAAGTCGACCCAATTAGCGTAGCAGACGATATGTCAGAATTTATGGATCTAGCTCCTTCAGTATATGCTTTGCTCGGAGGGAAAAAGGAAAGTGCAGAAATGCATCATAATTCAAAATTTGATTTTGATGAAAAATGTCTAAGTTATGGTATTGAGTATGTAAATAATTTAGTAAGTAAAATACTTAATTGATCTAAACAACAGGTGAAACCCCACCATCAACATTTATAGCTGTCCCAGTTATATAACTCGATAAATCTGAACTCAAAAATGTTATTAGATTAGCTGCTTCTTCTGCTTCTCCAACTCTATTACCCAGAGGAACAGATTGCCCGAGTTCTTCATAAAATTGTTCGATAGTTAATGAGGGCTCATTTTTGAGTCTCATTTTATATCTTTTTCTATGTTGCCCAGATTTAAATGTTCCTACGCAGACAGTATTTACTCTAATATTGTACTCACTTAGCTCTTTTGATGTAGCCTTAGTGAGCGAAATTCCAGCTGCCCTAGAAACGGAAGTTGGTACAGTATTTGCAGGGGATGCTTTTCCTCCAGGTGTTGTTATATTTACAATTGAACCCCCACCATTTTTTTTCATTGAAGGGATTACAGCTTGCATCATATAAATTGCTCCAAATAACTTAGTGCCCAAATCATCATCCATTATTTCCTTGGTTATATTCATGATCGGATGAGCTGAAGAAGTCCCAGCATTATTAATCAAAATATCTATAGACCCTTTAATTTTTAATATTTTTGAAATTGTATTTTTTATTTCTTCCATATTTTGAACATCAACGGAATATACATCTACGTCTTTATTAGTAATTTTCTTAATTTCTTCTTGAGCTTTTTTTAAATTTTCAGTATTTCTTGCAAATATTGAAACATCAGCACCTTCTTGGGCCATAATTTTAGCTGTTTCTTTTCCAATACCATCGCTTCCACCAGTAATTATTACTTTTTTTCCTTCAAGTTTTAAATTCAATTGATTTCCCCCTTTGGTTGAGATATATTTTATTTGATTATAATCATAAAAATATGAATCTCATAAAATTTAAGCTTAAAAGTTCAAACTCTCTAGACAACTGTAATAATTATTATGATTTTAGAAAGCTTGCTAAGAAAAAAATACCTTCTCCAATTTTTCATTACATTGATGGTGCAGCAGAAGATGAAGTAACTTACGATAGAAATAATAATGCTTTTAATGATATTGATTTAATACCAAATGTTCTTAGGGGGGTTGAGGATATAGATTTATCTACAACTGTATTCGGAAAAAAATTAGATATGCCTATTTTTTGTTCACCAACAGCACTTCAAAGGTTATTCCATCATGAGGGTGAAAGAGCAGTAGCAAGAGCTGCAAAAGTGTTTAAAACAATGTTTGGGGTTTCAACGCTTTCTACAATACCCGTTGAAGAATTGTCACAAATTGATACTCCAAAATTATTTCAATTTTACTACCATAAAGATCAAGGTTTAAATGATGCGATTTTACAAAAAGCTAAAGAATCAAAGTTTGATGTTCTTGCTTTGACAGTTGATACCATTGTTGCAGGAAATCGAGAAAGAGATTTAAAGACTGGATTTAAGTCTCCTCCTGAATTAACACTCGGAACAATGCTTGAATATGCATTAAAACCTTCTTGGGCACTAAATTATATTTTTAGAAGCAAGTTTGATTTACCCTTAGTTAAAGATCATATAAATGAACTTTCTGATGTAGCAATGTCTATAAGTAATTACTTTTCAAGATATTTAGATCAGTCAATGAATTGGAATGATGCTGAAAGGCTTAGGTCAAAATGGGGAGGTCATTTTGCACTTAAAGGTATTATGAGCGTTGAAGATGCAAAAAAAGCTGTTGATATAGGTTGTACTGGAATAATAATTTCAAATCATGGTGGAAGACAATTAGATGGGTCAAGAGCATCTTTGGATCAATTATCAGAAATTGTTGATGCAGTTGGAGATAAATTAGAAATCATATTAGATGGTGGTATTCACAGAGGTACGCACATTTTGAAAGCATTATCATTAGGAGCTAAGGCTGTGGGGGGAGGAAGGATGTATCTCTATGCTTTAGCTGCAGCAGGCCAAAAAGGTGTAGAAAAAGCTTTGGGCATTTACAGGCAAGAACTTGAAAGAGATATGAAGCTTATGGGTTGTACAAAGATAAGTGATTTAAACAAAGGTAATTTAAGATTTAGAAAATAAATCTAAGGCAATATCATTGCTCTAGTAATTGTCTTATCTGAGTTTTCTCCAAGCCAGTCTGATTTTTCAAATGCTTCATTAATATCTTCTAATTTAAAGCTATGAGACACCAATGAAGTCAAAGGAAATTGATCTTTTGTTCTTTCTAGAAAATCTCCACATTTTGGTAAAATCCATGGATCATAATGCTGGAAGTTAGTCATCCTTATTTGTTGAGAAACTAAGAAATTTGTATCAACATTAATAAATGAATTTTCAGCAATACTTCCAATTTCCAAATATTTGCCTCTCATTCTAACCATCTTTAATCCTTCTTCCACAACTGATGGAAACCCAACAAGTTCAATAGCTATATCAGCTCCTATTCCGTCAGTTATATCATAAACACAGTCAATTCTTTCTTTAGTAGTTTTAATTTCATTGATATTTATAGTTTTGCTTGCGCCACATTTTTTTGCTAATTCTAATCTTGACTCATGACCATCAATGACAATAACTTCATTTGCCCCCATACTTCTTGCAACTGCAGTTGCATAAATACCTAATGCACCTGCACCTTGAATAACAATATTGTCACCGAAATTTACTTTTCCAACATCGAAAGCTTCTACAACCTGAGCAAGTGCACAATTCAGAGAAACCAGAGCATCGTCTTTTAAGTTTTTTGGTGAATGGAAAATGAAATGAGGTGTTCTTAAAACAAAATATTGAGAATAACCTGAATTACAATATTTAAAATCATTGTAAGGAATCCTGGATCTAAATTTACATGCCCCAAATTCACCCCTAATGCAATTGTAACAACCCATACACGGGAAGAAGAAAGGGAAAATGACTCTATCTCCTTCTTTAAGGGGTTTCTTTAGTGAATCAGTTTTTACTTTTTTACCTAAACTATGAACCACTCCAGTCATTTCATGCCCCATAGCTAGCGGACCTCTTTCAGGAGAGTTTTCGTCTCTTCCATCACCTCGTGTTATGTGTAAGTCAGAACCGCAAATTCCTGTTGCAGTAACTCTTACAACGATTTCATCTTCGCTAGGCTTATATACGGGTAATTCAATAAGCTCCCATTTCTTAGCTTTGTCATACCACAGTCCTGATAATCCTTTTTCTGACATAAAAACTCCTATATATTAATTAGATACAATTTATTACATATTATGAATTATAAATATATTTGCATAGAGTGCAGAAATAAATTTGAACCTGAGTTTAATAATCTCAAGTGTCAAAACGGAGATTGTAAATTTTTAGATACAGCTTGTTTCGATATAATTTTTGACAAAATTGATGATTTGCCAAAATTTGATTCCTATAATCTTGGTGAAGGAAATACTCCAACAATAGATGTGAGTAAAAAATTCCCTGAAATATTATCTGCAAATCTCAAATTAGAATATTTTTCTCCAACAGGATCATTTAAAGATCGCGGTACGAGTGTATTAATTAAACAGGCATACATTAATGGCGTTAGAGAGTTTGCTGAAGATTCATCTGGTAATGCTGGTGCTTCAATGTCTGCATATGCAGCCAATATAGGTATGAAAGCACATATATTTACTCCAACTTCCACACCAGAGAATAAAAAAAATCAAATCAAAATTTTTGGTTCAGAAATTCATTTAATTGATGGGCCGAGAGAAAATTCTACAATTGAAGTAAAAAAATTTACTAAATCCACTGGCATTAATTATTTATCACATAACTACAACCCTTTCTTTATTGAAGGGATGAAAAGCTTTGGGTATGAAATTTTTAATGAATTTAATACTGAAATAACAGATATTGTTATCCCTGTAGGCAACGGTTCATTATTGATTGGGGCAATAAAAGCTTATGAAGAACTAATTCAATTGAAAATAATTTCGAATATGCCAAAAATTCATTGTGTTCAAGTAGAAAATTTTTCTCCTATAGTAAAAAAATTTAATAATTTAAAGTGGAATTTTGATGAATCGTCAAATACATTGGCAGGGGGTATAGCTGTAACAAATCCACCAAGAATTAATCAAGTTATTGATGCTTTAAAAATAAGCAAAGGTAAGGCTGTAGAGGTTTCAGAGGAAAATGTTTTAAATTGGCATAGAAAACTAGCAACTTGGGGTATTTTATCAGAGATTACTTGTGCTGCAGCTTTATCGGGTACTGAAAAATTAATTGAATCAGGAATCTTGAATAAAAATTCAAACGTTTTGATACCAATTACTGGGTCCGGTTTAAAAGATATTGATAAGGTAAATTTATAAATACTTTTCAATAGCTTTTTTAAAACCCTCAAGAGAGTTTTCAATAACACTGTCTTCAACACTATATGAAATTCTAAAATAATTTGGAGCACCAAATCCAGACCCAGGAACGACCAATATCCTTTCCTCTTTTAAAATATTGCAAAATTTAACATCATCTACAGGTGATTTGGGGAAAAGGTAAAAGCCTCCAGATGGCTTAACAATGTTGTATCCGAATGATCTTAAGCTATCTATCATTAAATCTCTTTTTGATCGGTATACATCAATATTTGCAATTGAATTAATCGATTTTTCAACTAACCTTTGGGCAATTGCAGGTGCATTAACAAAACCTAAGGTTCTATTTGAAAAATTAAGTGCTGAAATTAAAATTTCTTTGTCTTCATTTTCCGGATTGATTGCTATGTAACCTATTCTTTCTCCTGCTAAACTTAAATCTTTAGAAAAAGATGTAGCAATAATGCCTCTATTGAAAATAGTTGTTATGAAAGGTTGATCTGTATTTTCATATTCAAGGTACCTGTAGGGTTCATCGCTAATAATATATATTTTGATATTAAATTTTTCTTCATAATTCTTTATAATCTCAACAATTTTAAATATTGTTTCTTTAGAATATGTTATTCCAGTAGGGTTGTTTGGGGAATTTAAAATTATTGCCTTTGTTTTTTTTGTTAAAAGTGACTCAAAATCTTTTAAATTTGGTTCAAAATTTTCATTATAATCACAATATTTGGCAATTCCATTGTGATTATCAACGTAAAATTTATACTCAGGAAAAAAAGGCTTAAAAATAATTACCTCTTCATTAGGGTTTAGTATCGAGTGCAAAACTACATTTAATGCTCCAGCAGCACCCACAGTCATAACTATATCCTCAGAATTCAAGTTTGAGTTAGATTCGTTCGATAATTTTTTCGCAACTGCGTTTCTTGTTGATTCAAAACCTGCATTAGGCATGTATCCATGAATATTTGTATGTGTAGCTTTATTTAAATTTTTTAAATTTTCAAAAAAAATATCTGGTGGGTCTAGATTTGGGTTTCCCAATGAAAAATCGAAGACATTTTCAATGCCATATTTATTTTTAAGTTCTACTCCCTCTTCAAACATCTTCCTGATCCAAGAACTGTCTTTCATAAATTGATTTATTTTTTTTGAAATCATCTTAGTTATGTGGCGCCCCTGGAGGAATTCGAATCCCCGACCCACTGCTTAGAAGGCAGTTGCTCTATCCACTGAGCTACAGGGGCATATGAGCGTAAGTCATTCTAACATCTTTTTTTCAAATAATAATACAGTTGCAAATTGAATGAAAATTTTACTAGATTGCTGGATGAGTTTAAAATCCAAAATAGGTAACTTTAATTAAAGGAATTTGAGATGAAAATATTAAAAATAAAATCGCTAGTAATTTTAATGCTAATGGCAATATTAATAGCATGTGGTGGAACTGATGAGATTTCAGAAAAAATGGATGAGGTCAAGGAAACAGTTCAAGAAAAAATAGAATCTAATTCTGATGAGGAAGTTATAGAAAAAAAGGAAACACCTAATTTATCTGGAGAGCTTAGTGTTGAAGTTACTGTGGAAGTTGCCCCACTAACACTATCTATTTTAGAAGGAAAAGCTCAATTCAATATGAGAGATGGTCAAGGATGGATAGATGCAGTGGATGCACAGCCTGTTGAACAGGGATGGGGCGTAAAGACTTTGGCAGTATCAACAGCAATTTTAAATTTTGAAGACGGAAGCATGGTATTACTAGAGCCAACAACAGAAGTTGAAATTTCACTTTATCAGTTAATTAATGGTGGTGTTTCTCAAGGTGGAGAAAGGCATGTGAATGTAAAAATTGTAAATGGTGGGGTTTCATTTGATGTTGTTCCAGCTGAATCTCCTCCCAATACATGGGCATTTTTGACACCTGATGGTGCGGTTACAATCCAAGGTACTGGAGGATCATTATCAAGACGAGTTGGAATGAAAGAGGAGCTTGCAGGTTGTTCAGATGCTGCTGAGGGTACTGAAGCTTGTGATCATCCAGCAGCAACTATTGATACGAAGCTTGAGCTTATTGAAGGTACTGCAACAATGATGAGAATGAAATCAGAACCTGTATATAATGAAGATGGAATCATTCAAGAAGATTTTGAAGTAGAAAAAGAACTACAAGCAATGGTTGTGAAGCCTGGTGTTGCATTTCAGTCTGCTGAAGAAAAACCAATAAGTGCTGAAATGATTGAAGCTGATCCGTTGTTAGCAGCAGATGTTGGTTATATCGTTTCACTTGCTGGTGCA
>Ga0163110_10001109_pt1 | contig 13498 bp, 18 predicted proteins | sample CRUFie1St17metaG_FD_108703 | JGI IMG/M metagenome (GOLD analysis project Ga0163110, IMG submission 108703) | Marine microbial communities from the Costa Rica Dome - CRUD Field 142mm St17 metaG | ecosystem: Environmental > Aquatic > Marine > Oceanic > Photic zone | place: Costa Rica: the Eastern...
AGATGCAATGTCCTGCATTGCTTCCTGAAGAGACTGATCAGTAACTGCTTCTACGCTGTCTTGGTTGTAAGAAGGGGTGTCAAGGTCAGCATCTGGTTGAGTTTCAGTCTCTTCTCCTGGTTGCTGCTCCTCTTCCTCACTCTCTTCACCTTCGCTAGAAGGACGCTCATCTTGTGCCTCTTGCTCGTCGCTACCACCGCCTGCATTGTTGTCAATATCAGGTATATTATCAAGTTTTTGCTGCTCTTTCTGTGCTTTCTCAAAGTTTTGGATAGCAACAGCAGCATCGATAGCATCTTGGAAAGTCTCTGCTTCACCGACTGCATCACGAAGAGGCAACTCCTCATCAGAGAAGGGTAGGAAGTGATTTGCACCCAGTTTATAGTAGAGATTGATGCGGTCAATCAGTTTGAGACTGTTAGCATTGATGTCCTTGACTGAGAAGAAATCATCTTCATGAAGTTGCTTGTATCCGCCGTAGAAATCCTTAGAAATACCAGCAAATTTACGCTTCATCAACTTCTCAATGCGAGCATCCTCAGTCACATTGACATAGGACTTAGGGCAAGGAAGAGAGTCTAGTGCGTCATCGTTAGGAGTGAAGAGAGCGTGTCCTACTTCGTGTGCAACCAGCAGATTGAAGACGATTTCCTTAGCATTCCAGATGGGGAGAGTCAGGACGCGCTTCTGCACGTCGAAGGATGCTGTGCTCACTGCCCTGTGCTCAACAACAAGGTTTTCAGTGGCGAGGAGTTTGGCGAGAGTGCCTTTGACTTCTTGTACGGTCATGCGTTTCGTGTCTATGCATCTATTATACACACCCACAAGGTCCCCGAAAGGGGTAGGGTGCCACTTTAAGGATTGTCCAGTGCCATGGTGGAGAAGTCACCCACCTTATCAAACTTGACAATGGTATCAAACTTATCCAGAAGGATGTCACCCTTATGACTGATGACAAACAGGTTAGTTTTGCTGTCCATACCCCTCAAAATCTTCATCAATTCGTCTGTAGCAGCAGTATCAAGGGAAGAATCGAATACCTCGTCAAGGATGAGAAGATTGGTCGATGCAGAGTTTTTCATCTTGGCAATATCACGCCAGCAAAACAGCAAAGATAGGTCAATTTTCTGCTTTTCACCCTCTGAAAACGATGCATAAGAGAAGTCATCACGGTAACGTGACTTGATCACTTCATTGAATGCTTCGTCCAATGTGAAGTTGACGAAGAAGTCCATGGACTGCAGGTATTTATTGATTAAATTGTTAAAAATAGGCACAAATTTGCTGATAACCTTGCTCTTAATTCCACTATCTCTGAGGAGAGCAGACACAATTTTTAGGTTGTCAAACTCCTTGCTGACACCTGCACAACGCTCCATATTTTCAGCGTATTCTGACTCATAATCCTCTAATTTTTGCCTCTCTGAGTCAATATCTGGGGTCTCCTTGTTGCACTCGGCCATGATGTTTTCATTATCTTTAAGCAGTCGTGCTACCTGCTTGTCAATGCTCAGATTCTCGCTCTGTAATTCAATAATTGACTGCCCATAACCCTTCAGATCACGCAGTTTGTCATACAGTTTGCTGACCTGCTCATCAATCTTTGTATAACCATCAGTGTACTTGACACGACGTGACTCAGCATCCACCAGTTGACGGTGTTTGTGCTCTTCTTCTAGGGTTTGACTGCATGTTGGGCACTTATCATGCTTGGTATAAAACTTATGATCTTTCTCTGCCTTGTTTTTATTCTGCTCAATCTTAGATCGCATGTCACGGAGACTTTCATACTGCTCCTGCACGTCTGCCTGGTTACTAACACTCTGTGCTAGCACAGTCATGGAGTGATCATTCTCTTTCTTGCGTGTTTGCAGGTTAACAATACTATCTTCGTTAGTAGTAAACTTGCTTTGCAGTTTCTGAATCATTCCTTCCTGCAACTCAGTGAGTTTGTGGATGGATGCACGTTGATGGTTTAGTTTTGTCTCACAAATTTCCATCTCGTGCTTACACTCAGTGAAGACATCCTTGTTATCTTTGACACGATCCTTCAAGAGTCCATTCATCTTGGAGAAGATTTGAATGTCTAGGAGGTCTTCGATGACTTCTCTTCGATGTGCTGCAGATAACTGCATAAAAGGGACAAAAGTTGAAGAGCCAAGAATAACGACTTGAGTGAAAGACTTGTAGTTAAATTTGAGTATGCTCTGCTCAAGATATTTCTGGTAGTCTTTCTGTGCAGCATCTTGATCGATGAGTTGTCCGTTACGGAAGATCTTAAAAATGCCTGGTTTGATGCCTCTGATGACATGATAATTTACTTTTCCAATAGAAAACTCAACCTCAACAACGCACTCTTTCTCGTTGACGCTGTTAATTAGTTGAGACTTACTGACCTTACGAAAAGGTTTATTAAATAGCACAAAGCACAGGGCATCCAGCATAGTGGACTTGCCTGCACCGTTACTGCCGATGACAAGATGTGATTTGGATTCGTTGAGAGTCAAGTCTGTGAAAGTATTGCCTGTGCTCAGGAAGTTTTTCCAACGAATCTTTTCAAAAATGATCATTTATCTTGCGGTGGCGGGATAACAAAATTGTCAGCATCAATAACGGTGAAACGATACCCATACTGACGACAATTCTCTTTGACAGTCTCTTCATCTACCTCCGTGACGGAGAGATCACGGGGGTATTCGTCTGCCTTCAGCATTATATAATAACGTTCTGCGTCGTCCTTGTCAACAAACATCTGGACAACCCTCTCCACCTTATCATCGTCTCTGACTGCGTATACACCACCTGATTTATTGTCAGTTAGTACAAACATTAGACCTCCAACGCTTCGACATAAAGGGACTTTAGGATACCAAAAATCTCTTCGCGATTGGAATACTCAGAGACACACGATTCTAGGATAGAAAGAGTGTCTTCGACCTCAATCTCTTCATCAATTTCACCCAATTCCTGAGTCAAGTCTTCGACAATCTTCAGGTCTGCGAGATCAACTTGCTGAAGTTTCCTTACACACCTATCAAACTTTACCTGATCTTTTTTGTCACCTACAATCAGTTTAACGTATGTGCCTTCAAACTGTGGGAAGTTAGAGACATCAATGTCATCCTTGTAGAAGACCTTATTAAAGGTATTGTATGGATTTACCACGAATTCCATGGACAAATCATCTGTATTTAGGACGTGAAACCCACGATCAAACCCGTAGTCATTCCAATACAGTTGATAAGGATTGCCAAGATAGTGGATAGGACCCTGCTTGCTCTTCATGTGGTAGTGACCAGAGCATGTCAACTCAAACTTCTCAAAGGGAGAGCGATCAATACCATGGTCCATCTTGAGACCAGGGATAACCTCAAACCCATTCAACTCAAGGTGTCCTAGACACACTCGTGCCTTGGATGCTTTCACCTTTTTCATGACTTGCTCCTGATTTTCAGGACAAATCCATGGCAGGAGAAGGAAGTTTGTCTTACCAAACTTCTTAGAGGTGGGCTCTGTAATGACTTCGATGTTGTTGTAGTTACCCAGCAGCAACTCAGGTGCATTTACCTTGAGAGTATTCTTGTAATAGATGTCGTGATTACCCACCAGCATGGACATACGAATGCCACGCTCAGCGAGTGGATCAAACCACATCTTCCGTGCTGCTTCCAGTGAATTAAAATTCACATACTTTCGACGATCAAAGGTATCACCTAGACACAAGACCTGAGTGATACCTTCTCTATCGATGTAGGGGATGACTACATTATTATAAAATTTTTCATACAGTTTGGTGTAGTAAAGGTTGTCGTTTCTTACACCAAAATGCTGATCAGTTATCAGTAGAATCTTCATTCCTTTTACCATTCTCTAGATCACGGAGGCGGCGACGCCAATAACCACGGTCATTACTATCGGAGCAGGGGTTGTCACGCTCTTGGGTATCGTGCAACTCTTGATTTCCGTCTCGTGTCATTACAGTTTAACTCCTTTGGTAGTGTTAACGTGTCTAGTATACAGGTGCATGGTGCCTTCTTGCAAGCACTTGAGATGCCATCTCGTCATCTTAAGGATACCTTCATAAGTGCCCCCTGTGAGGAAGTTGGCACCAAGGGGATCCCTAACTACACTGGTGTAGAGACCAAAGCGGGTCTTCTTGATGTAGAAGGCATCATCAATCCATTCGACATCCTCGGGGATGTCCTTCTCAATCGTGGGATTAGATCCCAGCGACGTTGCAAGGGTTGCTCTTTTCGTCTCAGTGGTCATTAGTAACGCATGTTAGTTTCGATACGACTCTTGATAGAATTCATGTCCGCATGGTTATCATTCTCATCTGAGTGGAAGACTTGATCGTAACCATTCTTCTCGATGAGTTTGTCGCGGATGTCCATCTGACGCTTTTCTTTGGCGATTCGTCGCAGAAACGCATAATACACGATCTGTGTGAAATATGCAAATGGGTTTTTACTCTTGGCGGGATCGAAGTTATCGATGTACTGGACGCAATTCTCTACACCATCGGAGATCATATCCTCCTTATACATGTAGTTGATAAAATTAGGTCTATATGACAGGTGGGTGGCAATCTTCAAGAAGCAATCCCCTAGGTAGTGAGTGATCCTAGGTTTAGGTCTGTCTTGTAGCTTGGCAGTCTCAACTGCTTCTCGATACTTAACGATCTCGCTAAGAAACTTTTTGTTATCAACGTAATGTTGTTTTTTCTTAGGAGGCATTACAGTCATATTGTTGTTTTGCTCACTTAATCATTATATAAGGTATTGCTTGAAAGGTCAAGCTTGACAACTCTAAGAATAATAATTATACTCAACCATGTAAGGGTTGGAAAGGAACTACTTAGAGTCTTTTTCTTTAGGAGGTTTCCTCCACTGATCCTCTAGTCTCTTTCTCATTTCAGAGACCTTGCCGACGAGACCCATGTTTTCATTCATGGGGACGCCAGGATCAAGATCACCATCGTCTCTACCTTCTTTCCTCCACCACATCTTATACATCATGATTGCTTCTGTAGACATTGGAGCAATCGTTACGATGTCAGGTTCTTGGATTATATAAAACTCTTCATCTGACCACATCATCCATTTAGTAAATCCTGCAGCAATACCCATCTGACCATCTTTCTCAATGGGAGTCAGGGTAGGACACAGAGGGTCAGATACATATACCATTGTGCAATTATCTTCATTCGTGGCGATCATCGTACCCATTACTTCCTCGCCAGACACTAACTTGACGACGCCGTAGAATTCATTATCGTGACGGATGTAGTTAATCATTTTCGTAGGTTTACCTTAGTGATTTCATAATCAAATTTCTCTTCATCATAGATTTTCAATCTTTCTATGAGGTGACGGAGAGTATAATTGTGTCTGTTGCCTCTGGAGCAGTCATCAGCAATGTCATACAACACTGCCTGTGCTTTGTTATCTCCTTTACGCAAGACACGTCCAATGGACTGGAGGTTTCTTACTCGTGATTTAGATGGACTTGCAAAGATTACATTATGTAGGTTGCGAATGTTGATGCCTGTAGAGAATGTGCCGTAGGATGCAAGGATGATTGCATTCTTCTCTTGCTCACAGATTTTGCGAGCCTCTTCTCTTTCAACAGCATCGACGCCACCATGGATAAAGAAGATCTTACGATCTTTACTCACCTTATTATTTAGCATCTCCCACAGAGGGTCACCATGCTTCTCGATGTAGTTGAATAGGATGAGTGTATTGCCGTCTAGATCCTCTGCTAGATTACAGATTAGGTTATTTCTCTTAGGATGTGTTACTATGTAATCCATCTCTTGCTGATAGGAATCGAATGGCACATGACCATGCTGCAACAACAGGCATTTCACTTTCAGTGGTGTCAGCTGTCCCTTTTTCATTAGATCGACAGTTGTGGTCACCCTATCACAGCGTCCAAATAGACCCTCCAGCACCAACTGATGACTATACATTCCATCTAAGGTACCAGTCAGTCCAATGCGGTAGCGTGCATCGTGACATTTATTCAGAATACCTGTTAGACTCTTCGCCTTATACAGGTGTGCTTCATCGCCAATGATTACATCAAACCTTTCAAAGAATTTCTTAGGCTCCTTGTAGATGCTCTGCCATGTAGAGATAACGACAGGTGCTTCCACATACCTTTCCTGTCCACCCATGATCTGATGGACATAGGAGTCTGCCTTCCACCCGTAGTCTTTGAAGTCTTGCGTCAACTGCGAGACTAGAGAGACTGTAGGCACAATGATTAGGATCTCTCGCTCCGCTTTAATATGCCAACGGACCAGACCATAGATGATCAGCGATTTTCCAGATCCTGTAGGCGAGAGTAGTAACTTGCGACGCTGCTTAATTGCCGTGAAAAGTGCTTTGAGTTGGTAGTCGCGAATCTTAAATGGCAGTCCCAGAGATCTAACAAAATTCGCAACGGATTCAGGTGATACATAATCTTCTTCATCGTTTGGTAGACCGAAGTATTTACTATCTTTCAGGGTATACTCATACCCTTTCTCTTCCAGATAGTCTGTCAGATAATCATATAGACCAACATAGATCTCTCCAGTGCCAGGGGAGTACAATCTGATCTTACCGTCCCAGATCCTCCTCTTATATTGCGGCATGAATTTAGCACCAGGCACTTCAAACTGGAAGTGCTCGCTTAATTCTTTATGGATATGTTGCTCACCTTCAACCTTCAGAAAAACTTCGTTTTTCTTTTCGATAGTTATCATCTGATTCCATAATACTTCACAATTTCGATAGTATTCTTGATAGCAAATCCACGACTGTCGATCTGTTTAAGAATCCTATCAATAGAATTTATACAAGTTTCGAGGTAGTCTATTTTCTGCTGTGCTCTGGTCAGATCTGGGTCACTATCAATGTACATAGGAAGATCACCCTTGAGCACTTTGAGTGCAAAGGGTTTTTCTTTATAGACTGTGGCAGGTGCCTTACCAGAATAGTATTCAAACTTCTCCCGAAGCATTATCTTGCGCTTCGTCTCTGCTTCTGATAGCATGAGTTTGAATTGATTATAAAATTGCAAATACTTTGCATGGAGTCTGGGTGTTTCCATACTGTCGTTTGCCAACAGCTCAGGCAACTCCCTGTGATCAAAGAATTTCTCTGCATCCTTTGCCCACATCTCCTCAATTTTTTGTAAATTCATTAAGTAAGTCGCTTATCACGGGTGAAGTTGACGGTATCCTGTATCTCAAAGCGCAAGTAATTGAATGTTACCTGTGCCATGGCATACTCTGTGCCATCTATTGTAGCATTAAACTCCAATGCATTCAACCCAGTAGGAATTAGATTCTCAAACTGGACGTTGAAATTCATTTTGAAGTTGCTGTTGAGTACAGACAGTGTGCCGTCTGCATACAGGTCGTCGTTACCAAAGAGTGCGACCATCTTGTTTCTGAAATCCACCCTCTCCTGTGTATCGTTAGGAGTACCTAGGGCGCGGATCCAGTTGTGCATAATCATATAGTTAGTCATGTCCTCATCCACCATGAATGACATAGTGAATGGCTCATAGGTCATGAATCCTTCCAGAGGCAATGGTCTGTAAGGTGTAGGTTGCTGCTGGATACCCAGTGTAATCTGTGGTATATTGGCAGACTGAGCAAAGTATGCAACCTTAGGATACTTGGCAAGCGTAAACCTAAACCCAATGGGCGACAGGAAATTCCTGTTTTCAATTTGTTTATTCCACGTTGCCATGTGTCTAGGGATATCTTGTCCTATTATTTATAGGAGTGTATGTATATCCAACCAGGGGAAGATGGGTTTTATAACTCCAATAAGTCGAAGCAAACCCTCAGCAAAAAGTGCGAGAACAACCCAACCAACACAAAAACTGATAATTGAAGCATTACGATTATGTTGTCGTATGGCATCATCGATCATCTCCTTGCATTTCTCTTCGGTGATGTAATGCGATGGCTTAATTTCCTCCATTCTCATCGGTATCCTCGTTGGTCCAGAAGTCCTCCCAGTCTTTTGCATCACCCTCGGTGATGTTTTCGGACTTCTTGTCGCCTGTAATGCGCTCAAAGAAGTCATCGATGAAATCTAAATCTTTCATTCAGAGTATTCTTGTAAGTGGTCTAGGACTTTGTTAAGTGCATCATGGGCACCGTCGTGCCAGTCCCCATTCTTTTCGTGATGCTCACCATTATATAGTGAGGTCTTTAACTTGTATATCTTAGCAAGGAGATCGACCTTTCGCATTCTAGTCCTAGGCATATAACTCTCTTATTATACCTGTATTTAACAAAAAAGCGACCCCGAAAGGTCGCTGGAAAAGAATACTGTTAGGGTGCTCTCACATAAGAATCCTCCTGCAATGTCGTTTGCAACTGGATTGGTTTTGGATATCACATTCAATAAGACATTCGTAATAGTCGCTCATCAGTTGATTCTCGATGTCCATCTCATCGAGAGTGTCTTCAAAGTGACGCCACTCGTCGAGTTGATTGCGCGAAGTTATGTTGTGCATAACCGTCCTCCATTTTATTTACCCATAATCAAGAGAGTTTAGGGTGCATGGCGACCTCCATATTCTATTACTACTTATGATTGTTTTGATATCGTAACTAAGTTTCCTTACTTTTTAACCTAACTCCACATAAAGACAAAAAAAGAGACCCTTTCGGGTCTCTGTGTAACGTTTGTGAAACAAGGATCACATGAGGTTGGTAACCTTAACACGTCTGTAGTAACGGTTAGCGTTAGCAGTGAGTGCGCCTTGACCCTGAGTAAGACCCTCAGCGAATGGGTTAGCGACCATTCCGTAACGAGTCTTAAAGCCGATCTTAGGCTGGAAGGTGTCAGGACCCACAGCACGGACCATCTGGAGGGGCACATAAGGGCAGTAGAAGAGACCTGCGTCATAAGCACTGCTACCTTTGTAACCAGCCACATAGAAGTGAGCGTCGGAAACGTTGGCAGAGTAAGGATCGACGTAGACCTTAATACGACCGTTGAGCGTACCAGCAAGGGTGCTGCTGTTGTCGTCGGGCAGCAGGTTGCTGTTACCAGACAGTGCAGGGGTGTAGTCAAGCACACCAGCCATGGACAGAGCAGATGCCACATCAGCAGAGCAGATGAGGATGTTGCCCTTCCCGCGACGAGTCTCATGACCGATAGCATTCATGTCTCTCTCAATTTGGAAGAGAAGACCTTTGAATTTCTCAACAGACCAGCGACCGTTGGAGTCAACGTCGAGGTCAAACACGCCTGCAGTTGCAGTGTTGTTTTGAGCGCCAGGACGAGCGATCTTGTAAACAGTTCTGACAACCTCACGGTTGATTTCAGCCAGCACTTCAGTGCTGAGGATGTTTGCAAGCTCAGACTCGGCATCCAAACCATGCACTGCCTTCAGATCCTGAGCAAGCTCAAGACTGTATTCTGCTTTCAGTGCTCTTGACTTCGCAGTCACGGTGACCTTCTCAATCGAGAAGCCCATTTCGTTGAAGTGGTTGCCAGATCCGTCGCCAAGTGCTTCAGCCTGGGCAGTAGTCATACCTTGACCACCGATGGTGTAGTTACCAGCAGCGTCAGCAAGCAGACCAGGGTTAGATCCAGTCTGAGTGTTAGAGGCAAGACTGTTGCCACTATTCTCGGAAGAATGCTCGGAGTCAACTTCGTTGAAGAAGGTCTCAACTGCGCTGTTGTTGATGTCTCTGTTGGTGCCCTTAGTGGAGCGCATTGCGAAGATCAGTCCAGTAGGACCAGTCATAGGCTGCACGCCGCAGATGTCATAAGCAATAAGCTTAGGCATGGAGCGTCTGATCAGAGAGATCAGCACAGGATCGAAACCTGCAACAGGACCCGTAGCAGTGCTGCTACCAGAGTAACCTGTACCACCCAAGGAGTTAGTAGGAGCTGCTTCGGTAACTAGACCGCGCTCTTCCTTGAGGAATTTTTCTTGGTTTTCCAGGAGGACAGAGGTAACCGCCTTTCTGTAGGTATCCTTGATAGGATCGAGCTCATTGTGCTCAAGAATGGGGTTCCACTTTTCCTGGAGTGCTTCTGCGTTAAACATTTTTGTACTCTTAGGTTAAATGAAAGGGTAAATTACTTGCTCCAACGGGAGATCGCTTGGGCATATGCTGCCATTGCGTCGCCAGTAGGTGCGTTCTCGACTTCAACGTCCTCAGTGACCGTAGTCGCTTCAGGTTTTGTAGAGAAATACGATTCACGGAGGGTAGAGACTTTCGCTCTGAAAGACTCCTCATTTTCAAACTCAACAGCTTCCGCCAGGGAGACAAGCTTCTCGCGTTGCGAGAGCGAAAGTCCCTCAGCGATCTCTGTCACAATCCCATTCTTGATATAGGTGCCAACACTCTTAGAGAGCTCGACATTTTCTTCAATAGACTCGTTGAGTTTTGCTTCCATGGTATCAAGTTGTGCCTGAATTTCTTCGACGACATCAACTTTTTCTTCGGGGAGATCAATGTAGTTCTCCGCGAAAACTTGCTTGAGACCAGTCAACATGTTCTCAGCCATCTCGGTCTTGATACCGTGCTCAATGGCGAGCTCATTCTTGGACATCCATTGACCAACCGCATAAGTCAGATACTCATCGACTTTTTCTGCGAGGTCGGACTTTACAGTCTCAATTTCTTCTTCAAGGACTTTAGCGTAGTCCTCGTGCATACGCTCCAGCTCTTCGTTGATTCTGGAAACGACCGCTGCTTCAAAGATAGTCTTAGCTTTCTCTTTGAATTCCTCAGACAGTTCTTCACCTTCTGTGAGAGCAGCAACGTCGGCAGACAGATCAACTTCGATCACTGTCTCGACTGCTTCTTCAGCGGGCTCTTCAGCAATCACGTCGCCTTCAGGCTCGTGACCAGCTTTCACATCACCCTTAGCAGCAAATTCTGCTTTAGCGCCAGAGGCGTCAGAGGGTTTAGTGGTTGGAGCGGGGGCATTCCCACCAGCAATAGTCTTATACTTATTGCTGTCATCAGTGGGTTTGCTGTTTTGGGGTGTTGGACCACCGAGGTCTTGCACACCAGCGAGACTACTACCGTCAGCGCCCAGTTTGGGCATTGGGTCAGCAGGTTTTGCGCCAGCGGTTACACTCGATTCATCCAGAGTTGTTTCAATCTCTTGTGACATTTTGTCTCCTGGGTACAAACGTGCGATATTTGCTATAGTTATTTATAGATTAAAGATTTTTGATGAAGGAGTGAAACGCGGAAAGTTTCATCTCATCCAACTGAGAGCGGTGTGCGTTATCAATTCTTTGCTTGATTTGCTCGATTCTTTGCTCTTGGATTGCGCCTCCAGCATAGACCCACTCTTTTCCTTCCATGATGCCATTGACAAAAGCGTCAGGGGCAGAAGGATCTGCTACGATATCCGCAGCAGTGGCAAGCATAAAGTCATCAGCGACGACCTTAACACCACCTTCTTCCTTGATAGATCCAAGACCTCTGGAAGATACACCGAGTTTCACACCCTCGTCGAGAAGAGACTTTGCGATGTTACCCATGGGGGTATCGAGAAGTCTTGCCTTACCTACGAAGTTGTTACCCTCTCTTTGCAGAGAAGTAATCAGATGGGACACGCGGTCAAGGTTAATAGTAGGACCATCGGGATGACCCAACTCACCTAGTGCGCGACCTTTGGAAATGTATTGCTCGTTGTATTTAGCAACTTCACGCTGAAGAGTTTCTGCGCGATACATGCGTCCATTTCTATTTTTGATCTCACCCTGCAAGAAAACGCCTTCGATAAAGTGACGCTTAGCGCCATTCTTACCTTCGACAATAGTTACCTTGGCGGATTCAATCTCCTCCCTGATCAGTTTCATCTGTAGTTTCCTCTGGTGGTGTATCAGTTACTTCAGTCTCTGCAGATGCTTCGACTTCAGGTGTTTCCTCGGGCTCCTTAAACATGTTTTGCCCGATCTCTTGTTTCTTAGTGTCAATTTGATCGACTGCTACAGTTTTCATAGCAGCGTCCACATAATCTGAAAGGTCTTTTTGACCCGCAAACAATGCGTTGACTATTTCAAGTGCGCTTTGTGTTGGCATGATTTATTTAGAATTCAATAATACTATTTAGAAATCTCCTTTTTTACGGTCGTTAGGGTCGATGCCCTGCTCCGCGTATGCTGCTTCCATCTCCGCCTGTGGATCAGGCTCGGGTGGTTGGAGTTGCATTGCCATTTGCTCGTGCTCCATGGCTGGCATTGCCATAGGATCCATGACTTTACCGTCCGCGATCTCCTTCTCCATCTCCTTATCGATCTCCTTAAACAGGTTATCGGGTTGCTTCAGGATCTGACGACGCATATACTCCAGCGAGAAGTAGCGACCCACAAAGGGATCCATCTGCTGCAGCAGTGCCATGCGTGCATTCATGATCTCCTGCTCTTTCAGCTCGGAGAAGTAGTTGTCAGCAATGAAATCGTATTGGATATGCTCTTTGGCTTCATCCCACTCATCAGGTGTGAAGACACCTTTCAGAATAAGTTGAGTCCTGAGCAGATCATTGAAGACATCAGCAAACTTTTTGCGGAGTCTAACGACGAATTTTTGGAATTTAACCTCGTCGCGGGTGATCTCTGCAGACCTACCAACGTTGAAAGAGGAGTCAGATTCCAGACGTGACTCAGGCACATTGAGTGACCTGTAGAGTTTCTTCTGGAAATACTTTACGTCCTCAAGCTCGCCAAGATTTTGTCCACCTGGGAGCGTAGTGATCTCAGTTCCTCTACCGCCTTCCCTTCTGGGGAGCCAGAAGTCTTCGAGCATCGACATGAATTTCTTGTCGTCTCTGATTTCGCCTGTGTCTGCATTGTATACGAGTTTGTTTCTGTAGCGAGACATCACCTCTCTGAGGTATTGCTCAGCCTTTTGTTTGGGCAGATTACCAACGTCAATATAGAAAATTCTACGCTCAGGAGCGCGGGACAATCTATAGATGACCAAGGAATCCTCAATCATTCTCAGTTGATTGAGTGCCTTAATTGCTTTGTGAAGGTGTGACAGCACATAGTTGCGCTGCATATCAAGTTGTCCTGAGTGAGCGAAACAAATTGCGTCAGGTGCAATCTTGATACCGTTGTTTTCGTATCCGCGCAGACCCTTAGGTGAGTAGATATAATACTCAACTGCCTTAGGAATCAGCACGTTAACCTGTGGATCTGCAGGGGATACCCGATCCTTAGGTTTATCATACTCGATAACTTTTTTGATTTTGCGAGGATCAATATACCTCAACTCTGTAATCCCTTCCTTAGGATTATCAGGGTTAATCATCTTATGGTAGAAGCGGCGACCGTCGATATACCATCTGCGGAAGATGTCATACGCCTTTCTATCAAAATCGAGGAGACTGAGAACATTCTCAAACTCCTCGCGGATGCGTGTCTTAACAGAGTCAGACACTTTAAGATTAGAAAGCTAAATATCAACAGGGTGATCGTCAAGATCTCCAGCGATTGCCTCATTCAC
>Ga0163110_10001110_pt1 | contig 13493 bp, 9 predicted proteins | sample CRUFie1St17metaG_FD_108703 | JGI IMG/M metagenome (GOLD analysis project Ga0163110, IMG submission 108703) | Marine microbial communities from the Costa Rica Dome - CRUD Field 142mm St17 metaG | ecosystem: Environmental > Aquatic > Marine > Oceanic > Photic zone | place: Costa Rica: the Eastern...
AAGGAGCAGCTCCGTGTTGCTGCGGGGTTGCCGCTTTCCATTGAGCAATCTGAAATCCGTATCAGTGGTCATGCTATTGAGTGTCGTATCAACGCAGAAGATCCAGATAGCTTCATTCCATCGCCGGGTAAGATTACACATTTCCACCCAGCAGGGGGGTTAGGTGTGCGTTGGGATTCTCATATTTACTCTGGTTACGCTGTTCCGCCGCATTACGACTCCATGATTGGTAAGCTTATCACTTACGGTGAAAGCCGCGATGTTGCCATTGCTCGTATGCGTCATGCGTTAGATGAACTTGTTGTTGATGGAATTAAAACGAACATTCCACTGCAAAAACGCATCATGTCTGACCAAAACTTCCGAAATGGTGGAACCAACATCCACTATTTGGAGCACAAGCTAGAAGCGGAAAAAGAAAAGAAATAAAGCGCATTTTGCTTGTACCCTACACTGAATTGAAAAGCTGTGCCTTCGTGCACAGTTTTTTTATGCGTGCTACTCTTGCGCAGATTATTGTCCGACGTAGTGTGTCGGTGAGTTTGAACCAAGAGTATAAAAATAATGAAATTAGTGTATTCCTTTCTCGCAGCATTGGTTTTAATTGCTCAGGCTCCCGCCTTCGCTGAAAACCTTTATCAAGTCACGCTATTACGCGCCGCACCCGGTAACCTTCCCTCATTGATTGATGAAGTGAGTCATCAGAAACGCAAAAACAAAGGCAAAATGGTGATTATGCGTCATAGCCAAGGTGATCACTGGGACTTAATGTTGGTATTGCCTGCAACTGAAACCTTACCTCGTCCGCACCGTTATCACGCATTGGCAGATTTTCAGCATGATTTTGTTGCAGAAACCGACATGAATTGGGACCAATTTAAGAAAAAATCGGATGCAGCTGGGCTATTCCATATTGAAATGTTCCGGGCGGCGGCTGGAAAGCATGAAGCTCTGCTTGAGGAGCGTCATATGGAAAACGATTACTTTTTAAGAACACAGCGTAAACCCAATGCGATTTTTGTTACGCGTTTTGGAAGTGATTACGATAATTTCTCTATCGGTTTTTATTCTGGAATGAAAGAGTTTGCTATTGACCCGGATTTACCTGAGGCCGTATTTGAAAAAGCCGCTAAAGAGGCAGGTTTTGCGGCGCGTTCAGATATTGGGTTTCATTTGCGTCGTTACTTAGTGGGGCATAACGACACTATCGCGACAAACGTAAAGTAGCGAGATGGTGCTATACGTGCAGGGCGCGTTAAGTTATTAACAAAAACAAGAACAAGAACGTGAACAAGAGTGAGATGTGAGTGGCAAGCGAGCTATCCGCAATTGTCTACTCACTCTCGCTATTTACTCTCGTCCATTTTCTACTATCGCGCGACTGTGTGTTGGTGTCGCCGCGTTATCCGTTTTTAATTTATATTAAGCGACTTTAGATTCAGGTAAGGTTCTTTGATAAAAGAACAGGGCTCCAGCCAAAATAACAAGCGGCACTAGCATGAAATAGAAGGCTGTTTGTCCGTCAAAATATTGAAAAATAGTCCCAGTGACTAAGCTACCGAATGTACCGCCTAAGGCTGAAAACACCACAATCAACCCTGTCATTGAGGCGTGTTTTTCTTCGGGCAATGCACTAAGCACAACGGAATTAATAGCGGGGTAAATAGGGGCCATAAATAGGCCAACTAATGGCAAGACAAATGCGGCAATAGGTACTTCACCCCAAGACTGTATAGGCGCATCGCTGGTGGCAACATTAGCGAGCGGCATAGCAACAATGATCAACAGCGCAATCAGCACGATGCTTGTCATTAAAAAGTGGAACCAGTGCATTTTTCTTAAAACATAACCTGCCAGTAAACGCCCGGCAGCTAAACAAGCAGCAAAAATACTCGTGACTTGAACGCTAATATGATTGGCAAGGTTGAGCACCTCGCTATTAAAAGTGGGCAGCCAAGTGCCAATACCTTGTTCCACCAGCACATAGAAAAACGCACATAGAATAAATATCACGACAAAAGGCAGCCATGCCAGTTTTAGCATTTCAGCAAACTGATTTTGCCCTTGTGCTTGTGAGTCATTCCGGGCAGTAGAAGCTGATTCTTGTTGTGCTTTGAGTGAGTCAGAGTTTTGGTCATTCACTGTATTTGGCTGTTCAGGAATCGCGCTTGTGGCAATGAAAACAAGGTTAGCGGCGCCTAGCCCGGCGATGACCCAATAAACATCAAGCCAAGTGCGAGACTCGGGCTGATTTGGGTCGATAAATGCGGAAAAAAGCCAGTATCCAGCCAATACGCCCACCATAAAACAGCCTTCGATAATATTCATATTCGATGCATGCGATTGAGGTGAGTCAGACACTTTTCCAATCAGCGAATACACTGAAATTTTGATGAGCGCAAAACTGACGCCAACGAGTAAAAACAGCATTTTTGTCATGAAAAAGCTATTCAGCAATGGCATGAGTAAGCTGCCAAGTGTGACAAGAAAAGTTCCTAGCAACATTGCGCGTTTAAAGCCCAATCTCGGTAAATAGGCGGCCACTAAAAACGACACAATGGCGATAGGGATGTCTTTGAAGCCTTCTAAAATACTGGCGTTGGTTTTGCTAACGTCAAAGCTCGCAATAGATTGCAGTATGACACTTCCAACGCTATTTAACAGGATCGCAAATAGCACATAAGTACTGATTAGCATGGCGATAACGCGCAGTCTTTGCGCGTTTTCTAGCTTGCTGTGGTGCGAAATTTCGATGCTTTCCATAAGGCCTCAAGAGTTCAAAGTTACGCAGGATTGTTTGATTCTGTCATGTTCACAAAATTTATGCAAACGATTGCAAAGTTACTTCCAATCAAGTATTACTTAATTAAGTGTGATTCATATTGAGTGTAATTGAGTGAATTTAAAAGTCAGTGACGGTGATGTTTCATCGCCATGGGTTTTACAAGAAGACCTGTTTCAAGTTAGCAACGTACGACTATCTGAAACCTTATTCTCTCAAGGAAATGGGTTAATAGGGGTGCGAGGGACGCCCGAAGAGGGGTGGCATTTTACGCAGAAGGGAAAGCGGTTTCTTTCTTGTGAAGGCGTTTATTTAAACGGTTTTTACAGCCAGTCCCCCATTCCTTACGGTGAAAGTGCTTATGCTTTTGCAACCCATAACGATCAACTGTTGCAAGTTCCTAATACCAAAGCCGTCATACTCAATGTATTGGATGAGAAGCAGGTGGTTGAACACCGCCGCAGCCTTGACATGCGCACAGGGTTACTGCACCGAAAGAAGGTGGTAGAAACACTACAAGGTGACCAGTGCCAACTCACTTTCGAGCGTTTTGTGAGTGCCACTCACCCTCATTTAGTGTGTCTTCGTGTAAAAGCAACTGCTGTAGTGGGCCAGATAAACCTGAATCTTATTCCTGCGTTGGATGATAAATACGGTGCAGTGAGCGAGCCGGATGATCCGCGAGCAGGCGAGCTTTCGATAGTGGATACGTTAACGCGCACAAGCCACCATGCGAGCGAGGGGACGTCAAAAACTGAATACCAAGTTAAAGGTGTGAACACCCACGTTAATGTCACTTGCTTAGATACGCTAACGGTTGGCGAGAGTGTACGTGCTACGCGGATTGGAGAAGAAGCGAAGTGCCAATTAAACCAAGGTGAAAGCCTGACGTTTACGCGTTATGCATTGTTTCATGCCGGCGACGACCCAAGTGCTGTAGAGTTAGCACAACAAGCCGCTGTATCAGAGCTTACATCGATAGATTACGACACGCTAAAAGCAGAACATGTGGATGCGCTCAGTGCGTTTTGGCAACAAGCCAAGCTTGATGTGCAACTAGAAACCGGTGATGTGAGTTTGCAACAAGGCTTAATTTTTAGCATGTTCCAGCTGTATCAATCGGCAGGCCGAAATGGCAAAGCGGCTATTGCAGCTAAAGGGCTTTCTGGTCCGGGTTACGATGGGCATTATTTTTGGGATACAGAAATTTATGTGATCCCCTTTTTCGCTTTTACCGCGCCCGAGATTGCCAAAAGCTTACTGCTTTATCGCTACCATACCCTTGCACAAGCACAGCAGCGAGCGCGTCAAATGTCCCATGAAGAAGGCGCGCTGTTTTCTTGGCGAACCATCAGTGGCGATGAGTGTTCTGCTTTTTTCCCAGCCAGTACCGCGCAATATCACATTAATGCAGCGGTAGCGTTTGCCATTCGAACCTATTATCGCGCCACGGGCGATAAGGTATTTATGCGCGACTATGGGATGACGTTGTTAGTCGAAACTGCAAAGCTATGGCCGCAGCTTGGGCACTTTAATCGTGATGGCGATTTTTGCATTGATGGCGTAACGGGTCCCGACGAATACACCGCAGTGGTGAACAATAACTTTTATACTAACTACATGGCGAAACAGCATTTGTTGTTTGCTGTGGAAATGGCCTCGGAGCTGGATGCAAAGGCGTTACAAGCCTTGGATATTGATGCACAAACGCTTTCTTTGTGGCAACAAATTGCAGATAAGCTGTATCTCCCATTTGACGAAAGTAAGCAAGCACATCCACAAGATGACAGCTTTTTTCAGAAAAAAGTATGGGACTTAACGCGTCAACCAAAAGACAAAATGCCCTTGCTATTGCACTACCATCCTTTGGTGATATATCGACACCAAGTGCTGAAACAGGCGGATGTAATTTTGGCGATGTTCTTAGGAGATGAGGACTTCAGCCTCGCCCAAAAGCAAGGCAATCTGGCTTATTACGAGCCGCTGACCACCCACGACTCAACATTATCTTCGTGTATTCATAGCATACTGTATGCAGAAGTCGGCAATATGGAAAAGGCCAGTGAGTATTTTGGCGATTCCGCGCGCATGGATTTGGATAACCTTCATCACAATACAGAATACGGCGTGCATACTGCCTGTATGGCAGGCGCTTGGAGCTGTGTGGTGTATGGCTTTTTAGGGTTAAGGCTACGCCGCAATCGACTGAGTTTAACCCCTAAACTGCCTGCTGGTTGGAAGCAAATCAAACAAACTATTCAGTATCAAGGGAGCGCGCTCGATATCACCTTGAGTCAACAAGAATTGACCGTTGTTCGCTCGGGGGGAGCCGCTTCGTTGCCTATTCACATCGATTGCCAAATTGAAACGGTATCTCACACGCTAAGCCTTGCTCCTGGTGAGTCGAAAACCATTCCATTGGCAACGACGGGAGTTGAAGTATGTTAGTAAGTTCAAGAAATGCCGTTATTTTTGATTTGGACGGTGTGCTTACCGATACCGCCCATTTTCACTTTATCGCGTGGCAGGCGATTGCACAGCAAGTGGGTGTTGCGTTTGGCGAGGCGGAGAATGAGCAGTTAAAGGGAATAGACAGAATGCGATCCCTTGCCATGATTTTGGAAAAGAGTAACAACCATTATTCTGAGCAAGAAATTAACGCGCTGGCGGAACAGAAAAACACGCATTATCAATCGCTGATTGCTGAAATGACACCCAACGATGTTTTTCCTGGCGTGAACAGGTTAATTGCTGATTTAAAGGCGGCGGGATTTGCTTTAGGCGTGGCATCTGTGAGTAAAAACGCAGAATTTGTGTTAACGCGATTGGGCTTGTTAAACGAATTTGAGTTTGTAGCGGATGCCGCCAAAATCAAGAATACGAAGCCGGATCCCGAAATCTTCTTAACCGTTGCGAAAGCGCTAAATGTTGCCCCTGAACGATGCGTGGGGATAGAAGATTCTCAGGCAGGATTAGAGGCCATTAAGGCAAGTCATATGCCTGCTATTGGGGTTGGCAGTCCTGATTCACTACACCGTGCTGATCAGGTAGTGGCAGAAACAGGGCACATTGACGTCGCAATGATTGAAGCATTATTAATGTAACGAAAATCAGTAACGTAGCCGTGGGGTAGGGACTTTTTTCTGTGCCCCATTAAACTTTAAGCTAGACTCAATACAATGTCGGATTAGAGGCGTGTATCGAGTGAAAACTTTACTTACCCCATTAGCCAATCTATCAATAATTTCTATATTAATCATATTCTTATTTGCACCTGTTTCGTTAGCAAATGCAGGATACCAAGAAAATGAAGAGGCCAGAGAAGCGAGGAAGGAAGCCAGAGAGCTAGAGCGTGAGCGCCGAAATGAAATACGTGAGCGAGAACGAGAGGCAGAAGAGGAGCGACGAGAGCGAGAAAGGGAAGCGCGTGAATATCAACGAGAATTAGATGAAGAAAAGCGCGAAGCTGCGCGGAATGCGAGAAAGGAAGCAAAGGAGTTAGATCGTGAGCGAAGAAAAGCAATTCGTGAGCGTGAGCGCGAGCAAAGAGATGTTCAAAGAGCGCGAGAGCGTGAAGAACGAGAGGCGCAACGAGCCCTAGACAAAGAAAAGCGTGAAGCTGAACGCGAAGCAAGAAAGGCGGCAAAAGAGTTCGATAGAGAACGTCGCAAAGCGGCGAAAAAGGCCAATACAAACAGCGATGATGAAGACGACGACAACGAGTAGGACGTCATCTTCATTAGTAAAATACGAGGCTGGCGCAAGCTTTATTAAGTTAAAGAACGAATAAAACTTGCGCACCCACACACCAAAGCACCACGTATAGCGGCGATAACTTCCATACCGAAATCAATCCCAAGCCAATCACAGCTACGGCAACGTCCATATTAGACGTAATGCCCGATGTGATAATGGGATCGTAGAACGCCGCACCAAGTAATCCCACAACCGCAGCATTGACTCCCATTATTGCCTTCGAGGCTTGCGTATTGTCGGCAACACGTTTCCAAAGCGGCAGTGCAGCAATAACCAGTAAAAATCCCGGCAAAAACATGAAGATGAGTGCCACACTTGCGCCTATCCAACTGGCGTGTTGTGTTGGTGTTAACGCCCCTAAATAAGCCGAAAAGGCAAACATGGGGCCGGGAATCGCTTGGGAAGCCCCGTACCCAACAAAGAAGGTTTCCTGTGTTACCCAGTTTGCGCCGACCGTTGACTCTTCAAGTAATGGCAGAACAACGTGCCCACCGCCAAATACCAAAGCGCCTGCTTGATAAAAGGCATCGGCAATTTGCGGTAGCATGTGATCTTTAGAAACAAATGGTAGGGTCAGTAGTAAAGCCAAAAAGCAAATGAAAGCGGTCATTCCCAATTTCTTGCCATAGCGAATAGGTAAGGGTGTTAAGGTTTGCTGAGCAACACTTTTACAAACGTAAACACCCGCAATACCACCTAAAATAACGGTACCAATTTGTGCCCAGGGTGAGGAAAAGGCAAGCAGTAATGCCATCACCACCAATGCAATTCCCTTTCTTGGGGCGTCAGGGCATAAGTTTTTCGACATTCCAAGTAACGCGTCAGCCACAACCACACAAGCCACCAGCTTCAAACCATGAATGGCAGCGATGCCGATGTCGTTGGAAAACAGGCTCAATGAGTTGGCAAAGAGAATTAAGATGAGGGCAGAAGGCAGGGTAAAGGCAAGGAAAGCCAGCAGTGCGCCTAACCAACCTGCTCGAATTAACCCTAAAGAAAAGCCTAGTTGGCTGGAAGCCGGGCCGGGGAGAAATTGACACACCGCTAAAAGCTGCGCGAATTGGCTTTCGCTTACCCACTTTTTTTGTTCGACCAGTGTTTTATGAAAGTAACCAATATGGGCAGCAGGTCCGCCAAATGATGTGAATCCGAGTTTCAAAAATGTGATAAAAACGTCAAGGATGTTGCCTTGAGGAGTGTTATTTGTGTTAGTGTTTGGCATCGTTAAAGGGTACTTATTTTGGGCGTTTTTTGCATCGCAGGGTTGTATCATTGCGCTAATTTCGCGGCGATATGATTCCAAGTGTGTTAGCAAAATACAAGGTTATTTATGAAGATCACGATATACACAATATTGGCGCTAATCGCTTTTGCTGGCAACTCGGTACTTTGCCGTTTAGCCCTTGGCAATGAAGCTGTCGATGCGCCGAGCTTCACTACCATCAGGCTTATTTCTGGTGCGCTGGTGTTATTTGTGTTGTTGGGGCTTTCTAAACGCCTATCTAAACGCGTAGCCACGCGACAACACGCGAAAGCAAATGCATCGAAAGGAAGCTGGTTGGCGGCCTTAATGTTGTTCATTTATGCCGCTGGATTTTCTTATGCTTATCTCACTCTTGATACCGGCGTTGGGGCGCTGATCTTATTCGCGTCTGTGCAAATTACAATGATTCTAACGGGCGTTGTGGCAGGAAGAACCCTTCACAATATTGAATGGCTTGGTGTGTTCATATCCATTGCCGGCTTTGCTTATTTAATGTTGCCCGGTGCCAGCATGCCTTCGACTGTGGGCTTTGTGTTGATGTCTTGTGCTGGCGTGGCGTGGGGGTTTTATTCTCTTATGGGAAGAGGCTCTGCGGATCCCTTAGCGGATACCACTTATAATTTTGTGCGCACGTTGCCGCTTGTTGCGGTGCTGGCGCTTATTTCTTTCAAAGATGTACAAGTGTCATACCACGGGTTTTGGTTGGCTGTGCTTTCTGGCGCCGTCACCTCGGGTGCGGGATACACCATCTGGTATATGGCACTTCGCGGTTTAACTTCTGTGCAAGCTGCAGTGGTGCAGTTATTCGTGCCTGTATTGGCATCGTTAGGCGGTGTTGTTTTTGCAAGTGAGTTGTTAACTGCGCGATTGGTCATTGCATCCTTGCTGATCCTTGGTGGCATCCTGCTCGTTATCTTTGCCAAGCAGTATCACAAACCTGTGACGGAGTAACCTTCTACTACTTTGCGATACGCAGCTTGCTTGAGTCTCGCTCGATAAGTTGCGTTTCTAATTCAAAGGAATGGGCTTCGGCTTTGTTGATTTGTTTAAACAGTAATTCCACTAAGCGTTTTCCGCCTGCTTGGGTATTCTGCCTGATAGTGGTTAACGAAGGGTGAGTAAACTTGGCCACTTCAATGTCGTCGTAACCCACAATAGAAAACGCTGGCGCTTTCTCGGTATCATCTTTTGTTGCGTTAAAATCGTTAAAGGCTTTTAGCATGCCAAGGGCAATCGTATCACTGGCGGCAACAACGCCATCAAAGTTAAATTCACCTTCTTGCAGTAATGCCGTGGCGACGTTGTATCCGTCTTGATAGGTAAAGTGCACATCAATAAGCGGAGCAGGGGATAATAACGCTTTGCTCATTGCTTCTTGATAGCCTTGATAGCGCAATTCGGTTTCAATGGTCATGTGCCCAGCATAAACAATATTTTTACATCCCTGTTCAATTAAATGTTCTGTCGCTAGCTGCCCACCTAAACGATTATCCGTGCCAACGGTTACGTATCGCGCTTTTGGATCCTTGGTGCCCCATACAACAAAAGGTTTGTTGTTATTGGTTAAGTTTTCAAAAATGGCGGGGTCATTGCCTTGTCCAAAAACAATCACACCGTCTGCACGCTTGCTGTCGAAATAATTTTTTAGTGATTGTTCATCAGGCTGAGTATGAGACGCAAGCAACATGTCGTAACCCATTTTGGTGAGCTCATCGGCAATGACGCCTAACAGCCGCAAAATAAAAGGGTCGGTCGTGGACTGATCATTTTCAGAATGGATAAGCAAGACAACGGCAATGGTATTGGACTTTTGCAGCCTGAGGTTTCTTGCTGTGGTATTGATGCTGAAATTAGCGTCTTTGGCGAGGGCTTGAATTCGTTCACGTGTTTTTACGCTAATGAGCTTGCTGTTACTCAAAGCACGAGACACGGTTGATTCTGAAACACCTGCCAGTTTTGCCATGTCGGATAGGGTAGAAACCTTCTTAACCATTTTATATGTATCGATCCTAGTTATTGAAAGATCACGTCTGGATTAGTTGAAATCATAACATGATGTTCTAAATTTTTGTTGTCTAAACATGCGTTACCTCATTGTATTTGTTAACAATGAGTCGGTTGTGTTTTGATTTTGTAAGTTATTTTGCAATCGTTTGCATTAATGTATTGCAAACGATTGCATTTTAACATATGTTTTACATAACGATGTGTGAATGTGGAAATATCGAAATGCAAAATGTTGTCTCTTTGTCAAAAACAGAAATTAGTAAAAGCTTTAAAGTCAGTGGTTTAACTTTAGCAGTTGCTTTGGCTTGTTCATCTACAGTAATGGCTCAAGAAGCATCAACTCCTGATTCGGGAGAGCAGAAGAAAGATTTCTTCGAGCAAATTATTGTTACAGGGACGGCAAGTGGCACCGCTGTTCGAAAAGTCGATTCAAGTTACGCAACAACTTCTCTTGATGCGGATATGATCAAAAAGCTTTCCCCTAAAAGCACGGCGGATTTGTTCAAAGCTATTCCCGGTGTGTGGGCAGAAAGCTCAGGCGGGGTGTCTGGTGCAAACGTATTCGTGCGAGGTTTTCCTGGAAGTGGTGATGCGCCTTTCTTAACGGTTCAGTTACAAGGCGTGCCCATTTACCACCCACCAACGTTATCTTTCCTTGAAAACTCAACCTTATTTAGAGTGGATGAAACGGTTGCCTTCATGGATGGTTTGCGCGGAGGCCCTAACTCAGTGGTCTCGAATGGTCAGCCGGGTTTAACCACGAACTTCATGTTAAAAGAAGGTGGCGAATCAACAGAAGGACTACTGAAGTACACAACATCTGATTATGACCTTCAACGTTTAGATGCGGTATTAAGTGGCAAGCTAGCAGAAGATTTATATTACATGGTTGGCGGTTATGTTCAGCAAAGCTCGGGTATTCGAGATGCGGGCTTTAACTCTGAAAAAGGCCAACAGTTCACCATCAATATCACCAAAGAATTGGATAACGGTAAGCTAAATTTCTATACGCGAGTGACCGATGATCACGGCGCTTGGTATTTGCCAACACCATTGGTTGATGGCGTGGATAATGAGTACACGCAAATCGGTACATTGAACCGTCAAGCGACGATTCAATATGGCCCGCAAGGCACAAGACAAGCTTTTGATTTTGGTGATGGCCGAGGTTGGGACGGTTCAATTTCAGGTGGCTCAATTGAGCTAGAGCTGGGCAACGGTTGGACGTTTGTAGATCGCTTCTCTTATACCAGTGGTGACGCAGATACCTTTGGCCTTGTGCCTAACGGCTCGCCAGTAGATTTGGCGTCGGTAGCGGATAATGGCGCGAGTGCCTTTGGTGCGGTAACTGGCACAGAATACACCGGCGATACCTTAGTTCAGCAAATTGGCCGCTGGGTTGTACTAAAAGAAATCGAAGCCTTCACCAACGACTTAGCGCTGACTAAAAAGTCGGACAAATACCAAGCCACGGTTGGTTTATATGCCACAGATTATTCTGCTGAAGATTGGTGGTCGCTTGGAAACCAGTCATATCATGTGATTGCTCAAGGCGGTGAGAATTTAACGGGTATTGAGTGTAACGACAGTGCCGACAGCTGCGACTGGAATTACGACATTAACAGCACGGGTGATGGCAAAACAACCGCGCTTTACGCTGCGTTTGAGTATCAGCTAACGGACCAGCTAAGGGCTGACATTGGTATTCGTAGCGAAGATCATGAAATTGAATACACGGTTGATGAGGGCCTTGATGGCATCATTACCAAAGCCGTGCAATATGATGAATCCGATACGGCATGGACAGTAGGTTTAAACTACCAATTTGAACGCGACATGGGGGTATTCTTCCGTGCCAGTGAAGGCAGCAAAATGCCTTTCTTCGACGACTTTAGAGATAACTTCTCTGCTTATGAAAGTGGCGAAGATTTAATTAAAGATGTGACTCAATACGAGTTAGGTTACAAACTTGCGCGTTCGAATTACAACATTTATGCAACGGGCTTTTTCACCGAAGTAAAAGGTGACACCTTTGTTCGCCGCCCGGGCGCACCTGCTGAAACACTGACCAATGAAGCATACGGTGTGGAGATCGATGCTGCCTATTTCAATGACAGTGGATTCTCTGTGTCGTTAAACGCGACAATTCAAGAAACTGACATCACGGAAAGTGCGACAAATGAAGGCAATGAGGCCATGCGTCAGCCGGGCTGGCAGGTTAGAGTTACACCAAGCTATGAGTTTGAATTAGCAGGCTTAGAAGCCAATGTATACGGCACCTTAATCGCTGTGGATGACCGATTTGGTAACAACGAAAATACTGTTGTATTAGAAGGATATGAACAGGTAAATCTGGGCATGAATTTCCGTACTGAGTCGGGTTTGAAGTTTGAATTTGCCGTGAACAATTTAACCGATGAAGACGCTCTAACAGAAGGGGATCCTCGTAACCCACAAGCACCCAATGGCCGTTTTATCATGCCGCGTAACGCTACTTTCAGCGTGAGCTACGAGTTCTACTAAGTTTCATTACACGCAGAAGTTGTGTGCTGCGTGTGATGAAAACGGGTCTCTACGTTTTGAATAGTTGGCAAGGAGACCCAACACGCGTGTTTTAAAAACTGTTTAGCACTTTCTCATTGAGTGTTTGGAAGCCAGGCGTTTACGCTTGGCTTCCGTTTTTCATAATCCACTCTGGCTGAATAACGCCGTACTCATACACCAAATCTCTTGGATGTGAGATATCCCAACAAACGATGTCCGCTAATTTACCTACTTCCAAAGAGCCTATTTGCGATGCGAGACCAAGTGCTTTTGCTGCATGAGTTGTAACGCCTTGTAATGATTCTTCAACGGTTAAACCAAACAGAGTGCATGCCATGTTTAGCATAAGCGGCAAGGAGGCAACTGGCGAAGAACCGGGGTTAAAATCAGTAGCGATTGCCATGGGAACGTGATGTTGACGCAGTAAATCAATGGGGGGTAATTTGGTTTCTTTTAAATAGTAGAATGCGCCGGGTAAAAGGGTGGCAACGGTACCGTTTTGAGCCATGGCTTTTACGTCTGATTCTTGTAAATACTCCAGATGATCCACAGATAATGCGCCCATATTGGCAGCTAATTCGCTGCCGCCCATTGCCGAAAGTTGTTCGGTATGGCCTTTAATGGCAAGCCCAAGTGATTGTGCCGTTTCGAAAACCTTGCGTGTTTGTTCAAGTGTAAAACCAATGTTTTCGCAAAATACATCCACCGTATCAATTAGGTTTTCTTCGGCTAGCTTTGGCATGATTTCGGTGCAAATTTTCTCTACATAATCATCGGCTTTGCCTTTGTATTCAGGCGGTACGGCATGTGCGCCCAAATAGGTGGTACTTACGTTAATTGGCAACGCTTCACCTAAGCGTTTCGCAACCTTCAGTACGCGTCGCTCAGTTTCGTAATCCAAGCCGTAGCCCGATTTCATTTCGATGGTGGTTACCCCGTTTCTGAGCATGGCTTTGGCGCGGCGCATACCTAACTCAAACAATAAGGCTTCGCTGGCAGCGCGCGTGGCATTAACGGTATTGAGGATTCCGCCGCCTTGTTCAGCAATTTCTTTGTAGGACACGCCATTTAAGCGCTTTTCGAATTCGTTAGAACGGTTGCCAGCGAACACTAAATGCGTGTGGCAATCAATAAATCCGG
>Ga0163110_10001111_pt1 | contig 13486 bp, 9 predicted proteins | sample CRUFie1St17metaG_FD_108703 | JGI IMG/M metagenome (GOLD analysis project Ga0163110, IMG submission 108703) | Marine microbial communities from the Costa Rica Dome - CRUD Field 142mm St17 metaG | ecosystem: Environmental > Aquatic > Marine > Oceanic > Photic zone | place: Costa Rica: the Eastern...
GTTGTTGCGCGTCTAAATTCTCATATGTGATGTCAAAAGCTTTTGCCCATTGGTCCCGGTAATGATGACATGAGGCGACTTGTAATGTTCTGCCATTGGGCATAACAGCATCAATGCCGATTGTGTAATAAGCCCCAGGAAATGTATCCCATACTGGACGCTTGGCTTTGATGATTGGCAGACATAATTTGTCCATCAAGTTATCCACTATCTCTAAATCTTCGGCGATTTGTCTAGATGCACATTCTTCGTCAGCATGTGCTGTGTGGGCTTCAAAGAAGTGAATTTCTCTAACCCGAATAAATGACCTTGTCTGTTTTGTTTCATATCTAAATGTGTTAACCATTTGGTATATTTTCAAAGGCAGATCCTTATGTGACCTAATCCATAATGGAAACATAGTATACATTGCGGTTTCAGATGTCGGACGAAGGAACATTGGTATGTCTAGTTCGTTTTCTCCGGCATGTTTGACCCAATAAACTTCTTTTTTGAATCCACCTTCTTCCTCCTCATCTCTTAATTCATCAGGATCAATTCCTTCTTCTCTGGCACGCTTTAAACGTGCAACAAGCGCGTTTTCTTTTTCCAGAAGGTTTTCCGGTATTAGTAGTGGGAAATTAACTTCTTCATGGTCAGTTCTTTCCATCTCACTGTGAGTTAAAGAGTCGATTAACCGCATAGTTTTCCAGCCGTAAGGTCGCCATACATCCATACCTTTGATTGGGTAGCGCTTGTCAACTAAATCAGAGGCCTCGACAATAAACGGATACCAATCGTTGAAATTTTCAACTTTTGACGGTATGCCGCGCTTTGCTTTAGCAGGCCCCTTGCTCATATTGTTGCCTCGAGGGATTATCACTCAAGAACATGTTGATACTATCTAGGTAATTTTTGCCTGATGTTTACAAGTGCTAGCAGGGCGGCTAAGCACCAAAATACCTCTAAAATTAGAAATGCCCACTCATGAATAAGAAACGCTCTGATGGCTAACAAACCTGACCCTGTAGCCATCATAGTAAGATAAATCCAATTTTTACTATCCAGCATATCTTTAGTCTCAAAGACGAAAGCACCCAGTATCAATACCATTCCAAGGTAGGCAATACTTTCTGACATAAAGTCAGTTAATGAGATTAAATCACTTCCTGCGAGAAATTATGAATAATCCGATTAACGAAACAAGCGCAATAATATCAGGAATTCCAATCCCACCAGTTGTTCCCCCGATGCCGTTCATCCCGTCAGTTAAAACAGAATATGACCAACCATCCGATTCTCCGAATTTGTAAATGTCCATCAGATTCATTCTTGTTTGTCCCGCTGACCGACAGCTATCTATTGCACAAGAACTTTCAAACAATGATGAAAATAAACCAAAGATATTCAAAATTACGAATACCATTCCTCCAAGAGATATAATTGCTAAAGGAGAAAATCGGTTTTTCTTTGTTGGTAAATCGGGCATTGCTAAGTGGTTTAATTCAGGGAGTGGCAATGTAGCAGGCTCTATTACTTCGACCATCAAACTAGATGTCTGACCAAATTGTTGAGCCTCAGGAGCACCGGAGTCTATGTCTCCAGTTTGCATGTCTCTGGCTTTTACTGGTTTTACATTGGCGATTTTTATGCCATACAGCCTGTCTGCAAGACTTACTAAAGATGCATCTTCAGCGATATCTGATGCTTCTAAATCGCCGTCTAGCAACTTTTTCAGACGGTCTTTAGCATCACTCATTTGGCCTCCCCCTTAATATGAGGTGGCAACTTCTTATTGAATAATCCTCTTATTTGGTTTTACGCTTTGCCAGCAGCCTCAACCTCGGCCCAGTCTTTCATGAAACCATCAATACCTTTGTCGGTCAGCGGGTGTTTGATCAATTGACGGAAAATCTTTGTTGGCATCGTAGCTGTGTGAGCGCCTAGTTGGATACACTGTAAGACATGGGTTGGATGTCTAATTGATGCAGCGAGGACCTTTGTGGTTATTTCAGGATAATTTGACCATGTGTCCATAATTTCAGCGATTAATGCCATTCCATCATGACCAGTATCATCTATTCTGCCTATGAATGGCGAGACGTAGGTCGCACCTGCCTTGGCAGCCATCAGTGCCTGTGCAGCAGAAAAAATCAACGTAACATTAGTTTTGATGCCTTTTTCTGTCAAAATCTTCGTTGCCGCAAGTCCCTCAGGTACGCAAGGGATTTTGATGATTACATTCTCAGGTAACTCATTCTTTAGTGCTAATGCCTGTTCCACCATTCCCGCAGTGTCCATTGCTGTGACCTCAGCAGAAATAGGGCCAGCACAAATTGCTGCTATCTCGGCTACTACCTGCTTGAAATCTCTACCGCTTTTTTTGATTAGTGACGGATTTGTTGTAACTCCGTCCAAAATTCCCCATGATGCAATTTCTTTAATTTCATCAACATCTGCAGTGTCTAAGAAAAACTCCATATCTATGTGGATTACTAGACACTTCATGAATTATCCGCTTGAGTTTTTCTCAGGTAAATGACTAAAATTATTAAGATTAGACCACCGAATACGTAACGCAACTCTGAGAGATTATTTGTCTGACTGGTGACTTCATCGGTGTTTGTTAAATCATCTGTAAGATTGTCACAGTCATCTGGAATACCATTTCCATCAGTATCTATGGTATCATTGTAGCCGGGACAGATGTCAATGTCGTCAGATACACCGTCTCCATCTGAGTCTATCTGATTCAAAGCACAGCCTATGGAGTCAACAGTGATTCCGGATGATGTGTTGGTCTGTGGACATGCATCTAAGTCGTCACCTATTCCATCATTATCCGTGTCGATTAAATCATCACAGTCATCGGGAATCGTATCATTGTCAAAATCCAAACCATCATCTGAACCATTACATCTGTCTAACATATCACTGACTCCATCTCCATCCGAGTCAATTAATGAATCACATCCGTCAGGTATTGAATCATTATCTAAATCAATGCCGTCATCATGTCCCTGACATAAATCATCGGAGTTACCGACACCATCGCCGTCATTATCAATAAGGTCATCACAACCGTCAGGTAAATTGTCCAAATCAGTGTCAATATTATCGTCATGACCATGACAAATATCTACTGAGTCATCTATTCCGTCACCATCAGTATCATCTATGCAGCCGTCACCATCAACATCGTATGGGATTGACTCCTCATTTGGACAAGTATCCTCCCATTGTTCGATATAATCCAACGGGGTTAAATCCCGACCTTTCAATGCGGGCTCAGTAGCAACATGTCTTGTGACTTTGAACACTTTATTCCCATTACCAGAAAAAATTGAATCACCCTGTGTCATAATTCCAAGATTGTTGACGGGACTAATGTATTTCCAAACTATTTCTCCAGTGAGGTCAACCTCAATTAACGTGCCTTGCATTCCGAATGTGATGAGAGTGTTGCCATTTGCTAGCCTTGTACTGCCAGATATTGCGGAAGAATACATGTCCGTACCCATGTCCCAAGACCAAGTCAAATTATCAGGGCCATACGGTTCTGTAGTAGATATATCGTAGACACTGCCATTAATCGGAGGAGTGATTACATCGACTGATGAATACAAGGTATCCCTGCCATTACCGTTGTTGAAAATCATCAAACTACCTTCATCAGGATAACCAGCAGAAATCCATTGCACATCATGCTGAGCAAACAACACTTGGTCGTCAGAAGTGCCTCTTTGGTAACTTTCTGGATTGCCATAACGATACAGAATGTCACCTCCTTTACCACTATTACCTCCTGTGTGACCTGCAGCTTCTTCAGTACTAGTGCTGTGATCGATGATGTAAATTTCATTGGTATTTTTGCACGATATTGCTATTTGGTCTAAGTTCGCATTGTAATCTATACCGTTACAATGTAACCAATCTCTACCGCCTGATGCGCCACCTACAGAGTCAATGAAATTAACATCGAGTAACTCTGGATGTTCAGCGACAACGCCATAATTGGCTTTATTTGGGTCATAATCTTGAATCATGTGATCCCAAAAAGACCACTGCCAAACAATTTCCGCATTATCAATACCCATGGGTTTTACCTCGATTATGCGGTCTGGCCAGACAGATGTAGTGCCAAGAGCACGACTAGAATCACTTTGAGGATATTTTCCAGCCTCTGCTGCCTCGCTTGCATTTCGATACTCCCAAGCAATCATCAGGACATTTCCATTTGGTAGGGGCTCTACATCATGATGACTGCGATACATATCACTGGAGTATGACCATGACCATTCTAGGGCACCGTCCCACGAAATACGCTCAATTTTTCCAGCACTACCGCCACCAGTAAATTCACCTGGCTGATTGGGTCCGAGATTTGCAGTTCTGAGCAAATCACCGTCATCTAGTAGGTAAGCTGACAAGCCCGGCCGATGGTTGCCAGGCGAGACCCATTTGTGTACTTCGCGACCGTATTCATCAATCAGGAAGGAGGTGTTAGAGGCCATCGGAGAAAATAATGTGTATCCGGATTGCATCTCGCCGGTGCAGTAAATCAAACCGACTGTCCATGTATCATTCCTATTTGCATTACACCCAGTCTCAGTCGACATGTATAGTGATGTTTCACTTAGATATTCGACCTCGATATCCACTGTGGAGGCAAAGATTATGAAGATTATACATAGTGATCTAACCTTCATAAATCAAATGAAGGGATACTGATATTCATTGTTTACGATTAATTGCTCGCTCTGCTGCAGCAGTAATGAAAGGAGCAGAAATCTCCATCAAATCAAGCATCTCATCAGCCTGACCAGATTCTCCAAATCGATCTTTAACACCAACTCTTTCAAGGGGTGTTGGTATCGTTGAAGACAGGAATTCTGCTACAGACCCACCTAATCCACCAATCACATTATGATCCTCTGCAGTAACAATAGCACCACACTGCTTAGCCATCTTTTCGATTAACTGGGTGTCTAGAGGCTTGATTGTATGCATATCGATTACCGTGGCCTCAATACCTTTCTTGCTTAACTCATCTGCTGCTTTCATAGCCTCAGAAACCATTACTCCACATGCAATTATTGCGACATCACTACCTTCGGCGAGAATTATTCCCTTACCAATCTCAATTTCATCTTCCCGACCATCGTAGAAAACCGGAGTTTTATTACGGGCAGTTCTAGTGTATGACGGTTTACCTAAATCCACCAATTGGTTAGTCAAAACCCTGGTGCTAACATCATCACACGGGTGTAGCACAACAACATTCGGTAAGGTACGGTAGATTCCTAAGTCTTCGATTGATTGAGCAGAGGAACCATCAGTCCCGGTGTGAGTCCCACCATGACTGCCACAGAGGTGAACTGCCAGATTTGGGCGAGCTATGCCATTGCGCATTTGCTCAAATGCACGCTCGGTAAAAATAGCAAATGTACTGGCAAACGGAATATAACCAGAGGCTGCGAGCCCAGCCGCTGTCAGCAGCATGTTTTGTTCGCCTATACCGCATGAGACAGTTCTCTCAGGGTGTGCTTTTCTGAAGTGCAGAGATTTTGTCGACTTGCCTAAATCAGCTTCCAAAACGACAACTTTCTCATTAGTTGCCATGTCGAGTAGGGCTTGACCATATCCATCCCTAGTTGCAGCCATTCTCGTCATGAGTGCACCTCCCCTAATTCTACCATGGCGATGTCAAACTGCTCATCATTGGGCGCCGCACCGTGAAATGCCGGATTATCCTCCATGTAAGATACGCCTTTTCCTTTGACGGTATGAGCAATTAATATAGCGGGATTGCTATCATTACCTACTAAGAAATCCAAACCTGCAACAATCTCTTCCATATTGTGACCATCTATTTCTTTGACGTCCCAACCGAAAGACTGCCATTTTGCCGGGATATCAAACATTCTCATTTGAGTGTCGCAAAAATCATCATTTTGTATTCTGTTGCAGTCTAGAATTACCTTTAAATTACCGAGTTCATGATGTTTTGCCGCCATAGCTGCTTCCCATACACTCCCCTCTTGTATCTCTCCGTCACCTAACATAACGAACACATTGCGCTCGCTGTTTGATAGTCTGCCTGCTATTGCACAGCCCATGCCAAATGAAAGTCCCATGCCGAGTGAGCCAGCAGAGAAGTCCACTCCAGGGCACCACTTCATATCGACGTGCCCTTGGCAGACACCTCCTAAAACTCGGTAAGACTCAAGATCTTGCTTGGTGATGAAATTCATCTCAGCAAGTATAGCATACATTCCTGGTGATGCATGACCTTTCGAAAGAATAAATCGGTCCCGGTCTTCCCAGTCCGGATCACTCGGCTTTGCTCTCAAATAGTTCGCATATAGTGCAGATAACAAATCGATTTCCGATAGCGACCCACCGGGGTGACCGGCTTGTGCACGGTGGACCATTTTGACAATTTCAACGCGGCATTTTCTTGCAAGTTCCTCAAGTTCCGGAATTGACTTAGACATATTACGACCGAGCGGATGTCGGCAAAGACAACCTTTGATGCTTTTGTTCAATTTCGGGCAATTATTTTGCCAGTCTAAACATCGATTTTATTTTGCCTACGAGGTCGGAGAATATTAATCCAAAATCCCGTAGAAGATTGCCGTTATTTGGCAGAGTTCTAGTTGCTAGCCATAAAAACACAAGCACGAACCAACCGAAAAATGTCAGTGACAGGAAATTGTTCAAAACCCCAGTGGAAAATAACGCAGTTAAGTCAATTTCAAGGACAATCAGTAGTGCTACAAGCACTCCTAGGATGGATTCACCGGCGATAAATCCTGCGCCAATCAATACACCTCTATTTTCAACCTCTTTGGCAGCAGCAACTGCCCATTCGGATGGTTCATCCCGTAATTCTCCATCCACTCTGATATGAGCACTTCTAAAGGCAAAATAAGAGAGAACTCCCCCAAGCATAATCGGAACAGATAATCCAAGTGGCAGATATATTCCGATAGCAACACTCATGACTGGCATTTTTAGCCAAATCAACACGATAGCAATGACAACTCCCAATATTATCATTTGCATGTTCACGTCACCAACAAACGAACCTCTAACGATATCACCAATCAGCTCCGCTTGTGGCGCTAGTAGGGCATTATCACATGACCTGCCCGTCTCGGCTGCTTCCCTGAGACAAGCAGTTTTGGTTATGCCAAACGCATTGTGAAGCAGTTTCAGCGTGGGACCAATAACCAATGCGCCAGTGATAACGCCTATTATCTCGGCAGTCTGTTGTAGCCTAGGTGTAGCTCCAACCATATGCCCAGTTTTCAAGTCCTGCATAACATCTCCAGCAATTGCAGCAGATGATGCTACTATTGATGCAATGAGCATAGTTGCCAACATTAGTGTTGGTGTTGAGAGACCAAGCATTAAGTCGCCAATGATCCAAACTAAAGCCACAGTGAATAAGAGGGTGGCAATTGTCATTCCCGAAACCGGGGAATTTGACGACCCAACCACACCGGCGATGTAACCTGCAACGGCGGCAAAGAAAAACGCAGTAATAGCCAAGAAAGCAGCTCCTGCAATCGATAATATCAGCGAACCAGTTTTCCACCAGTAAAATAACAGAGTCATTCCAACGATTATTGAGCAAAAGATGAAGACAAATCGCATCGGTAAATCGATCTCTGTCCTTAGTAGATTTTCATCATCTGCTGTGGAGGTTTTGAGGGCTTTGGAGATGCCGGTAATGATACTTTTTCGCATCGACCATAGAGTATACAATCCCCCTACGACCATTGCGCCTACGCCAGCATACCTGATTTGTGTTGCCCAGATCCCTTTGAACTGCTCAACACTTGACTCCCCCGGACCCCATCCGTTCATTAATCCATACATTGGGACTAGGACCATGAAGCCGAGCATCCCGCCCAAGAAAATAAATGACGCAATTCTGATGCCCACAATAAACCCAACAGACAACAATGCAACAGAGAGGTCAATACCGCCGTAAATTTTGGTGCCGAGGAAATCAACAACTCCTTCAACAGTATGGTGTGTAGCTTGGAATCCCTTTACCATCAAGCCATATATGGCCCCTATGCCAAGTGCATACAGGATAGCTTGAGAACCCTCGCCACCCTCTTCTCCAGCAACAAGGACCTCTCTGCAGGCTACACCCTCAGGATATGGCAGTGCCTCTTCAACGATGAATAATCGTCTCAAAGCAATAGTGAACATAGTGCCCATCAAGCCCCCAAGTAGAGCAATTATTGTTGTCTCAACTAACTTGATATCATCCCAAAGATTTGGAATAACTAACAAGGCAGGAACTGTAAAAATCACACCAGCAGCGAGTGATTCACCAGCACTAGCCATAGTTTGAACCGCGTTGTTTTCGAGTATACTAACATCCTTGAACAAACTTCGCAAAATAATCATTGACATTACTGCGGCAGGTATACTTGCTGAAACCGTCATACCGGCATATAATCCTAAGTAAGCATTCGCCGCAGTCATAAGAATACCAAGAAGGATTCCGACCACAATTACTCTCACGGTCAATTCCAACGGTGACTCTGTTGCTGGAATGTAGGGGGAGCCGTGCTCTGCCATGGTAGGGCTAAAGATTACTGATTGTTGAAAACATCGGAAAATGAATGGGAATGCCACCACCAACATGATAAGTGTATTACACGTGGTTTAAGGAACGGTCGATGTTCATGAACGATAATTGGCATAAATTATCTCCGGTTGAGGTGATGATTGACTTAGATGTCTCAAGGTCTGGATTATCCAATAGCGAAGTCGAATTAAGAAGAGAAAAATTCGGTGAAAATAAATTAGCTGAACCCGAACGTACACCTGGTTGGAAGCGTTTCTTATCACAGTATAACGATCCACTAAACTATTTGCTAATAGGTGCAGCGATAGTGGCCCTTCTAATCCACCCTGATGAGCCTGGCGATGCGATTTTCATCTTTATGGTGCTAACAGCGAACGCATACTTTGGTTATTGGCAAGAAGGTCAGGCAGAGCAAGCGATGGAGTCATTGAAACAAATGTCTGTTTCTCAATGTGTTGTTGTTAGAAACGACTTAGATATTGAAATAGCTACAATCGATTTGGTCCCGGGTGATATTGTTAACTTATACGAAGGACTCAATGTTCCTGCAGATATAAGAATTTTAGAATCTTTTCAATGCAAAATCGATGAGTCGGCTCTAACTGGCGAGTCACTTACGGTCGAGAAGTTTACTGAGTCACTACCAGAAGAGACACTACTTGCTGACCGAAAAAATATGGCATTTATGGGCACATGCGTTGCTTCCGGTAGGGCAGTTGGCGTTGTAGTCTCAACAGGTATGAAAACTCAGTTAGGGAAGATTGCTAGCGACATCGCAAGTTCAGACACTCCAAAGACTCCATTGGAACTAAAATTAGAATCATTAGGAAAGTTTCTCGGCTTTATCGCTCTGATTGTTGCCGTTTTGTTAGTATCGATTGAGATGATCATCGCTTACGGCAATCCAAAAGTCGACATTTGGGAAGCGGCAATTGACCAGTTCATTATCGCTATTGCGATTTTTGTCGCTATTGTCCCTGAGGGATTACCGATTATCTTGGTAATAACCTTGGCATTAGGGATGCGCAATATGGCAAAACACAAAGCTATCATACGACGAATGAAGGCTGTCGAAACGTTGGGCTCAACTACTGTTATATGTTCTGATAAAACTGGAACACTTACTAAAAATCAAATGACAGCGAGGCAAATTTCAACAACAGAAGGAACGTTTCAAATTACCGGAGAAGGTTTCAAGCCCAAGGGTGAAATTCTATTTGAGGGCAAACCGTTAGGTGATGATGATTTCTCAAAGCATCAAAATGATTTAGGTTTTAGATTAGCAGCAGCATGTTTAAGCCTCTGTCATAATTCTCAGATTAGCAAGTCAGAGGGTCAGTGGGTTGCACTTGGTGACCCGACCGATTCCGCATGCGCCGTTGCTGGATGGAAAATCAATGGTGATGTCCACAAGTTTGCTCAACGTCACAGTAGACTTCATGAATTCTTTTTTGATACCAAACGTAAGCGTATGTCGGTAATCCATGAGTATGAAGGTGAGCGGTGGATTTTCTCCAAAGGTGGCGCTGGTGGATATATCGATTTAGTTGAATGGAAGGTATCAGGGGACGAGATAGTTCCAATTGAACCACAAGACTTCGACAAAGCGGCTGAAGCAAACAAAGATATGGCTGGTAAGGCCATGAGAGTATTAGCACTTTGTGCCAGGAGACTGGATGATGACGAGGATATCTACGATATGGAAAAAATCGAGTCTGGATTTATTTTCCTTGGGTTAATTGGTATCATGGACCCTCCACGTCCAGAGGTAAAAGAAGCCATAGAAATATGTCAAAATGCTGGAATTAAAGTCAAGATGATTACTGGAGACCAGCAATTTACTGCTACTGCAATTGGTAAAGAATTGGGTATTACAGATGGTGGCATACCGGCGGTTAACGGTAGTTCGATAATCAAATTCAATGAAGCTGAAATGAACGAAGCTGCAACAAATTCAACGATCTTTTCAAGAGTTACACCAGATCAAAAAATGCGTATAGTCAGTTCATTGCAGAACCAAGGCGAAATAGTAGCAATGACGGGAGATGGGGTCAACGATGCTCCGGCTCTTTCCAGAGCCAACATTGGTATAGCAATGGGTATTTCTGGTACTGATGTAGCCAAAGACGCAGCTGACATGGTATTACAAGATGACAACTTTGCTAATATTGTTAATGCTGTGGAGGAGGGTCGTAAGATTTACCAGAATATACGCAATTTTGTCCGTTATCAAGTGTCAACGAATGTTGCAGCAGTGTCGCTAATTGTAATATCAACACTTATCTTTGGGTGGAATTTACCTTTAACGGCGACTCAGATCTTAGTAATTAATATTCTAATGGACGGACCGCCAGCGGTTGCTCTTGGTGTTGAGAAAAAGCATGGTAACGTCATGAATAGGCCACCGCGACCCGTTGACGAAGGTCTACCGAATAAGAACGATATTTGGCTTATTTTTTATCTTGGAGCTGTAATGGTTGCTGGAACTCTGTTGGTATTCTTCCTTGCCGGTGGTGGTCTTGAGTCGTGCAATGGCTTGCCTTTGTCAGATGGGAGTAATTTACCATTTGATCAAGCTGCATGTGAGTCAGGTGACCCTGTTGCACTAGCAGAGTGGGAAAATTATGCTGATGAACGATTTATCCATGCACAGACAATGACTCTTTCAGTATTCATAATGTTTCAATTATTCAATGTTATGAATTGCCGGTCGCAAGAAGAAAGTATATTTTCATTAGGTTTATTTTCAAACAAAGCAATCAATATCGCCTTTATAGCATCGTTTTGTCTGCTACTTTTCTTTGTCCAGTTAGCCAATGTGACCATACCATTTACGAGTTTTGAAATCGGAGGATTATTGTCCACTAAGGTATTATCCCTCAATGATTGGATGATAATTATTTTTGTCGCAGTTCTTGTTGTGGTTATTGAAGAGTTCAGGAAATTTATTGTCAACTCAAAAATATTCGCAATTGGTAACACTCGGTAGATTTTCTACATATATATTTGAAGGACGGCAGGGTCCATACAATATGCCCGGTTGGATTTCGACCCCTTCATCTGCCGGTTGCGACGCAGATTGGGTCCAAAATTTCGGTCAATTGGTGGAAACAAAACAATGGAGTGAAAATCTCACAGATATCGTCATGAAACTAACTAATGGTATTCGCCTAAGTGTTGAAGACGGTGTTAGGTTATTCGAGCATCCAAACCTCTATGAGGTTGGGCAACTAGCAAACATGGCCAAGGTGTCAAGATATGGAGACCATGTATTCTTTAATTCAAATGTCCACATTAACCAAACCAATATTTGTGTATTAGCATGCAAATTTTGCGCCTTTAGGCGCAGTAAAAAGCAATCTGATGCTTACGACTTATCAGTAGATGCATACCTTGAGGAAATGACCAAATACGAAAATCTTGTTGATGAGGTTCACTCTGTTGGTGGCTTACATCCTGATTGGGATGTTGAGCACTATGAAACTCTAATCCGTGCAGCAAAACAACAGTTCCCAGACATAGCCATTAAAGCACTAACCGCAGTTGAAATAAAACATCTATCCCAACAAAGTGATATTAGCTTCAAGGAAACTTTGCAGCGACTGAAATCCGCAGGATTAGATTCCCTTCCTGGTGGGGGAGCGGAAATACTCAACGATGATGTAAGACAGGTAATATGTAACGGAAAAGAAAGCTCTGATGAATATCTAGAAATCCATCGCCTTGCTCACTCGCTAGGAATACCATCAAATTGCACTATGTTATTTGGAACCATAGAAAGTGTCCATGATCGGGTTGTACACATGGATAAGTTAAGGAAACTCGCAGATGAATATAATCTATTCCAGTGTTTTGTCCCATACCCTTTCCTACCAGACTCTACGAGATTACCAGAGGCTCAATTAGCAACTTCTAATGAAGTGCTGCGGACAATTGCCGTGTCCCGCTTGATGCTCGATAGCATACCTCACATCAAGGCATACAGAATGAATATAGGCGACGAGGTAGCTGAACTTGCTTTGAACTTTGGAGCCGATGATATTGATGGGACAGTCAGGCAGGAATCAATAATGCACCTTGCGGGTGCTGATTCAAGCCTAAATTATGATATCTATCAAATGGCCAAGTTAGTTGAAGATGCTGGCTTCATTCCAATTAAGCGAAACACTACCTATACAACTTTCACCACTGTTAATGTCGAGCCACCAAAACGTCCAAGAAGACTAAACGTCATTGCGTGAGGGTAAATTATGGTAGTAAATATTCCAGCACTTGATAATAATCGGTTTTCTTCATGGAAAGATACTATCGGACGTGTTGCATTTATGAACTGCGATCCTCTATTCTTGCAACTTGGTGATGACTGGAATGTTCTTTCAGCACCACCCTCTTGGCTTACTGGCCACCTCCTTCGCCGTGATTGCGTAATTGCACCGATTCCTGCTGCAGATTATGCGAAAAACTCAAGCGAATTGGTATTATTGCCAGATTTAGGAATATGTTCTAAAGGCGAAGTTGGTAGTGTGCTACTGTTTGGCTCAATGCCGATCGAAGCTATGGATTCAATATCACTTCCATCAGACTCATCTTCATCAGTCGCACTGCTAAAATATATACTAAAACAGAAGGGACTCGACCCCAAACTAACCGTAATGGGCCCAGACATCGACTCCATGTTATCTGTATCAGATGGTGCTTTGATAATCGGCGATAGAGCGTTAGATGCATCAAAAAAACACCCCAGCAAAGTAGTCTTGGATTTAGGATTAGAATGGCAAAACATTTCTGGATGCCCTATGGTTTTCGGTGTATTTGCTGCTCGTAGAGACACACCATTAAGCAGCATAAGAAAAGCATACGATTCCTTGCTTGAACAACTAGTGGAGTTTGAGA
>Ga0163110_10001112_pt1 | contig 13481 bp, 9 predicted proteins | sample CRUFie1St17metaG_FD_108703 | JGI IMG/M metagenome (GOLD analysis project Ga0163110, IMG submission 108703) | Marine microbial communities from the Costa Rica Dome - CRUD Field 142mm St17 metaG | ecosystem: Environmental > Aquatic > Marine > Oceanic > Photic zone | place: Costa Rica: the Eastern...
TTAATACAGGATTATTCATTCCTTTCATTAACTCCAATTACAATAAACATAGATCTAAGAAATGCACTTTCTATGCAGAATATTAGAATCAACGTTCCAAGTACCTTCACTGTAGGTATTAGTACAGAGAAAGCGATTATGGCAAATGCTGCTGAGAGGTTATTACAACTCTCCCCACAGCAAATTGAAGAGATGGCCAAAGAAATTATCTTTGGACAGCTTCGTTTGACAGTAGCATCTTTGACAATTGAACAAATTAACCAGGATAGAGATACATTCCTTGAGATGACCAGAACTAATGTAGACACCGAATTACAAAAGATTGGTATTTATCTGATTAACGTTAACCTAGTTGATATTACTGATGAGTCAGATTATATTGAGAGCATTGGTAAGAAGGCTGCATCAACTGCAGTTGAGAATGCACGTATTGACGTTGCAAATGCAGAGAGAGATGGAGCAGTTGGTGCTGCTAAAGCAAACCGAGTACGTGAGATTGAAGTTGCTCAGAACCTAGCAGAGGCAGAAAAAGGACGTAAGACCGCTGAGGCAGATCAGCGTGTATATGTCGGTGAACAAGAAGCATTAGCGGTTTCCGGTGAAAACGCTGCGACTGCAATAGTTAAGAATTCAGATGCTGATCTAGCAGAGGTTGAGGCTGCAGCAAAACAGCGTGCTGCTGTAGCGGCTGCTGAAGCAGAAGCAGCGATTCAGAGAGCGGTCTACAAAGAAGAGGAGGCTAGATTACAGGCAAGTGAAATTGTCCGTGAAGAAATCCAGAAACAACAAATTGAGATTTCTGCTGAGGCAGAGGCTGAGCGATTAAGACGCATAGCTAGAGGTGACGCGGATGCAATCCTTGCAAGGTATGAAGCAGAAGCTGCTGGTATCCAGAAAGTATTGGACGCTAAAGCATCTGGTTACGCTGGTTTAGTTAAGAGTGCAGGTGGAGATACCAAAGCAGCTGCTACTTTACTAATGGTAGAGAAGATTGAAAATATGGTTGCAGCACAAGTTGAGGCAATTCGTAACATGAAGATCGATAAGGTAACTGTTTGGGATGGCGGCAACAACACTGATGGTTCTTCTGCTACAAGCAATTTTGTAAGTAGCTTAGTGCAAAGTTTACCTCCAATTCATGATGTTGCAAAGATGGCAGGTGTAGATCTACCTGACTATCTTGGAACATTGTCTGAAGACAATACTAACGAATGAGAGACTGTCCTAACTAGATAGTCACCCTCATGAATGACTTACATCTCGGACCATCATGGCCGTTGAAGATGTAGTGATTGTTGGTGGTGCTAGAACGCCGTTTTGTGAGTGGCAAGGTGGTAAAAGAGGAGATGGTCTCCCTGGTGGCCTGTTGAAGGATACGACTGCTCTCAAATTAGGAGAAATAGCGATAAAAGGTGCTCTTGAGAAAACTGGAACATCTCCTGAAGCTGTAGATCATGTGGTAATGGGTTATGCATTACAAACATGTGATCAGGCAATATTTGGCGCTAGGCATGCAGGTTTAGGTGCAGGAATACCTCAAGAAGTTCCGATGTTAACCCTATCAAGAATATGTGGTTCAGGAGTTCAATCCATTGTAACAGGCGCACAGATGATAATGCTTGGAGAAGCATCAACTGTGGTCTCAGGAGGTATGGAAAATCTTTCTCAATCTCCTCATGTTCTTCGTGGAATGAGAGATACATACAAATTAGCCAGGCCACCCAAACAAGGTACAGTTTTAGAAAAAGATATGGAAGATTACTTATTTACAAATTTATTAGATGGGATGTGCGGTTCTTTTATGGCCCAGACGTCTGATGAAATTTGCAGAAGAAAAGGCATCACAAGAAAAGAAACAGATGAATTTGCTGCGCTTTCACATGCAAGAACTGCATCATCAATAGAGAATGGCATTTGGGAACAAGAGATAGTATCTGTTGGTGAAATTACATACAAAGATGAGGATCATGTAGTACTTGATTCGACTCCTGAATCTTTATCCGAATTAAGAACTGCTTTCGGCCCAGATAGTCTAGTTACTGCAGGTAATGCCAGTGGAGTTGTTGATGGAGCAGCAGCTGTCGTAATTAAATCAGCATCTAGGGCTTCTTCCGATGGAGATTCTCCTTTAGCAAGAATTGTTTCTTGGGGGATTGTAGGTTTGGAACCAGCAATAATGGCATATGGCCCTGTTCCAAGCAGTCGCTTGGCTCTAGAAAAAGCAGGTCTAAGTATTGAAGATATTGATAGATGGGAGATCAATGAAGCATTTGCCGGTCAAGCAGTTGCTTGTATCAAAGACTTAGGATTAGATATCGAGAAAGTGAATGTAAATGGGGGGGCAGTTGGTTTAGGACACCCTCTTGCAGCTACAGGTACTAGATTAGTACTAACTTTGGCTCATGAGTTGAAGAGATGTGGGGGCAAATATGGAGTTGCAACCGCATGCATTGGTGGCGGCCAAGGGATTGCGATGATCATTGAATCAATTTAGAATATTATTGCTAATATTTCTTGAATATATTTCAACATACTAATGCTGATGATTAGTATAAAAAGACTGGTAATTACTTTTACTGGCAAGTATTCTATTGCATATTTGGCACCTGTGAAAGATAGAGCCATCACCAATAATGGCACAACTAAACCAATTGTTGTAGCTTCTTCGATTAGATTACTAAAATTTCCATCAATTAATATATGGGAAATTATAGCAGTTGGAACAACCATTACTGCTAGCATAAATGCAGTCCCTGCAGATGACTTACTACTAAGTCCACCATAATTCCTATTCATAGTGACGAATATACCTCCACCTCCAATACCAAGAAGTCCTGAAGACATACCTCCGAAGAATATTCCAGTTAGCCAATATCTTTCATTCATTTCACCTATTGCTTCTCCAGTAATATCTTCTTTAGATGACATACGTAATGCCGCTTTATAACAAATCCATGAAACTATAATCAATGCAATTATTTTTATTGTGATGTCGCTAATATATTCAATTAATAAGAAACCTAAGATTACTCCGGCTATTGCCCCAGGGACTCCAAAAATCATACCTCTCTTAGCGATTTCAATATCTCCATGTCCTCCTTTTTTATGAGCAAATTGACTCCCTAGAGCCACAGACCAGACTAAAATTAAGGAACCTAAAATTGCAGTTTTTATCTCCCAATCCATAATGTAATGTAATATTGGCATGAAAATGATTCCCCCACCCAATCCTAATGGTGAGAAAATAATAGCAGTGGAAAAAATTAGAATCAATGCTAAGATTGTATTTGGTTCCATAAAATCTCTCCTTTGGCATTTATGAAAATATCATTATAGTCAAATAACTACTTATTAACATACAAATCGTTGCCAATATTCCTACTAATAGTATCGGCCCTCCAGCATTTCTCATACTTTCCTTATTTATGAAAAATCCAACAGATGCGAGTAAAGGAAGTAACAATAATTTCCCTAGGGATGCTAGATTATCTGCTAACTCAACGGGAATTAACCACGTCGCCAGAATTGCAGTTAAGACAAAACCAGGGACGAAATATGGTATTGTGCCAATTTCAAATTTCTGTCCTTCAGTCTTTATTTTATTATTTGCTATAATAGCACACAATGGAACTATGATGACTAATAATGACACTCTTGATAGCTTTATTGTTGTAGCTATAACCATTGCTTCAGGCCCTATAGTTTCTCCCGCTGCGATTGCTTGAGGGACTGCATGGATTACAGAACCTGCCCAAATACCTCCTTGTTCTTCTGTTAAATTAAGAATCTTTGATAGAACTGGAATTGTGAAAAATGTAACTAAACCTAGTAAATTAATTATTGCAAGTATTACTCCTACTTTTTCCTCTTTTAGTTTTAGACCTGGAGATACAGCCATTACTGCACTGTTTCCACAAATAGCACCTCCTGTTCCAAGTGCTAAGGAAGTTTCTAAATCCAATTTCATATATTTCCCAATAAAATAGCATGTAGTAAAACTAGTTACTGCCGTAATTAGGACTACAAATAGGCCTATTGATCCAATTTCTGTTTCGAAAAAAGAAGTAAGATTCAAACCGAAACCAAGTAGAATAATTGCTATTGGCATTATGAATTTAATCATCCATTTCCCTCCTTCTTCAACATTAGTTGTCAAAATCGCGAATAAAGCTCCAAAAATTAGAGCCAAGGTACTAGCTCCAATCCTAATCTCATAATCAATAAGTTCATTGTTAATTATATACGCAAATGCACCAATTATTATCGAACTAATTATTCCAATATTTTTACTCATCATACCACCATCAAATCAATCCCGATGAAATCATGGCTAATGCCAGAATGCTCCCTGCAGAAGAACCTAGGTTGCCAAATATTGTTACCATCAGTACTCTACCTACTTTATTTTTGAAAAAAATACTGAATAAACTGGAAAATTCAAGAAATTCATATGCATCTTTTCCAGTAGGTGGCGCCATTTTTAATTGAGTGTATCCCGCAAACCAACCTGCTGCTAAACTTGGATTTAGCGATGTAATTGGTGATGCCAGTGCTCCAACTAATATTGATAGTGGATGCCCTCTAGCTACTAGAACGCCCAAACCAGCTAGTAATGAATTTAAGAATAGCCAAATTGATATGTTATCAATTAATTCCGCAATATCTCCTTCATAAACACTTTTCCCTATTAGAAATGCCAGTAAAATAGGTATCGCTGTCATCAGATATTTTGGCCACTTAGGTTTTTTTGGCTGTTCATTAAGAATTGAGAGATTAGAGGTAGTTTCTAAAGCCGGCCTTTTTAGATTCTTTTGTATACCTGTTAAGTGACCTGCACCAACTACTGCTAAGATTTTTCCCTTCCCGCGAATTTGTTGTATTCGGCCACTCAAAAACTCATCTCTTTCGTCTATGAGTACCTTCCCTGCATTAGGTGCAACTTTGTATACATCTTCCATCATATTGGTCAGTAAATCACTATCTTCAAGTAATTCTTCTAGATCGAAATCATCATCGTTTTCATCGGATAGCAATGCATCAAAAACTCTAAATTTCTCAAAAAAACCCATACTATGCCATGCTCTTCTGAGCGTAATTACTACATTCCTGTCTATTAATTCAAATGGTATTCCTTCTTCTTCTCCGATATTTATTGCAGCTAATAGTTCTGCTCCTGGTTTTTCTCCAGTATCAATTCCCATTTTTCTTTGTTGAACTGCTAATGCAGATTGTAGAAAAATCATTCCTGCTTTTCCGTCACTAATTATTTTCAGTAGATCTTCATTATCCATTCCTTCGGGTTTCTTTAATGCAGTTAATCTTGATTCACATAGTTCTACAGCAATCAGATCGGGTTTGAATTCTTTAATTTGTTCTTTGACTAGATTTACTGAAGTTTTACTGACATGAGCAGTTCCTAGTAAACGAAGATTTTCATCTATATCTACTATATTCTTGGTATTATTAGACATTATAATTCCTCCATGGCAGCCATAGCACGAAACAAGTCCGTATGTTCCCCTACATCATGCACTCTGATGATATCTACTTTTTTTAATTTCGACATTGCTGCAATCCCCAGAGTCCCTGCTAACCTGTCTTTTGTTTCAATTCTACCCAATAATTCAGAAAACATACTTTTCCTACTTACTCCCCACATTAGGCCAACATCCTTCATGGGGACTATTCCTCTACCGGATTTTAATAGAGATAGATTATGTTGCAGAGATTTTCCGAATCCTATCCCTGGATCAACAATTATCCGTTCAGGACTGACACCTTCATCAACCAATAACTTTACTTTTCGATTCAATAGTTCTCTTACTTCTATTACTACATCATCGTATTGAGGATTATTTTGCATATTTTCTGGCAAACCTCTCATATGCATTAGACAAATATAACAATCACTTTCCTTTATCAAAGTTAACATATTTTTATCACCAAGTGCTGAAATATCATTTATCATATCTGCTCCTTCTTTCAAAGATAGTTCCGCCACTTTCGCTCTTCTAGTGTCAACAGAAATACCTATTTTGGGAAATTCCTTTCTTAATTCTCTAATTACCGGAATCACTCTTGATATCTCCTCCTCTTCTCCTACAGGATTTGCACCCGGTCTAGTCGATTCCCCTCCAACATCTAACCAATCTGCACCATTTTGAATCATTAAGTTTGCAATCTTAATTGTTTCAGATATATTATTTGTTCTCGAATCTTCAAAAAACGAGTCCGGAGTGATATTTAGTACCCCCATTATCCTAGGAAAACCATCTTCCCGGCGAACTATCAAGGGTCTCCAGTCGGGCATGTTGATACCTCGATTCTACCAATCCTTTATGATGTGATGTAGTGGCAATCCAACGATGGTTATAGGGGACGATGCACTTAATGACAGTTTATCGACTGCCAATTCACCTATTTCTAACACTCAAAACGATGATCCTATGAACCAATCGTCATTAGAGATGATGGAATCAATAATACAGCGACTCCAACCTCAAAATAGACATGATATTAGAGACATGATATTCCAGAGAGGAAGAATTTCTGGAGCTATGCTCATCATGGCAATCCTTCTTTGGTGGATATCTGTTGAGAAAGGAGCAGATAGATTAGGTGATTCATCTATTCCGATTTCTCAACTGGGTGGTTTCGAATTCGCAGAACTAAGTTTGATTGTTCCTAGTATAGCTTTACTTGCAACTCTAGTAATGTCAATTGGAAGGGAAAGAGGTAATGCAGTATTATCCAATTTAGCAGGAATTTTAGTTATTCTTGGCGCTTTTTACATTTTGGAGCCATTTGGTAATTTATTATTAGGAACTGGTGACATGGATATACAAAACGCCCTTTTTGCCAGTGGTAGGCTTACACTTCTTGCCTTGTTACTGCATTTTGCAACAAGATTCTTTTTTGAGGCATTACTACTTCAATGGGTCAGAACCTGGTTATTATCAAATGATATAGATATTTTCGCATCAAATGAACAAAATATCTACGAGGGTCATACTGATGAAGAAGTTCCTCTCGCATAGGTTATGTGAACGGTGACAAAATCCCTTATGTGAGTGTCCTAAGGTTAGGTCACAGGCGTGATAGAGATAAACGAATTACATCGCATTTGGGACTAACAGCTAGAGCATTTGGAGCAGATGAGATACATCTAGCAGGTGAAGAAGATCCATCTGCTTTAGAAACTTGGAAATCGGTTACAAAAAGATTCGGAGGTAATTTCAAATGTTCTTATGAACCAAAACCTCTCAGATTTTTACGTAATTTTTCAAAAGATTCAGGAGACGGTAAACCTGGTACTATAATTCACCTTACTATGTACGGTGAAACTTGGAAAGATGAATTGCCTAAAATTGATTTTTCGAGACCAATAGTTGTTGTAGTTGGAGGTACTAAAGTCCCAGGAGAGGTCTATCGTTTAGCAAGTCACAATATTTCAATTGGTAATCAACCACATTCAGAGGTAGCCGCATTAGCAATATTCCTTGAATCTTTGATTGGTGACATTGATGAAGAAAAATATTTTTCCGGCGGTGAGATTAAAGTTATACCAAACGGAGAAAGAAAACAAGTAATTATTTCCGAAGAAGAATAACTGTTTCAAAATAAAATCTGATTTCTTGTAGTCAATGATTAATAATCGTGTTCCGGCAGTATTGATGATGTCGGGGTCGACACAGCCTAGAGGATTCATTCCCGGTGCTGATATTTTAGGAGTTAAAGACCCACCTTCATTTGTAGACGCTGCTGATATTCTTATCGATTCTAAAAAATTACAACCTCCTAGTCAGGAGCCTGGTGTTCTGATATTGGCTGATGGAACTCGCTTCAAAGGACAGTTGTTCGGTGCAGAAACTATTGCTATGGGAGAATTAGTTTTCACTACTGGAATGTGTGGATATCAAGAAAGTCTAACTGATCCTTCATTTGCAGGACAAGTTCTGACATTTACATGGCCTCTTCTAGGAAATTATGGGATACATGCTTGCGGTTCTGAGTCATCCTCTATATGGCCTAGAGGGGTTGTTTGTAGGGAGTTGATGAAAATTCCTGATCATCGTGACTCGGTTGGTAGTGTCCATGATTTCTTATTATCTCATGGAGTTCCTGGAATAGAAGGAATAGATACTAGAGCATTGACTAGAAGAGTCAGAGAACACGGCACAGTATTATGTGTATTTGGTCCATTGGAAAAAGAACAGGAATTATATGAGATATTAGAAAATCTTTCACCTCCTGATCTTTCGGATTTAGTCGCTGAGGTGACTTGCTCTGAATCAGTAATTCTGAATGAAGGTGCCACGGATATAGACGGAGCCCCCCTTCCTCGTCTGGCAGCAATAGATTGCGGAATCAAATTTAATATTTTGAGAGAGTTATGTTCTCGATTTGAAGTTGTATGGTGCCCCGCGCACATGAATTTCGATCAAATAATTGAGCAATGGTCTCCCGATGCATTTTTTTCATCCAATGGTCCTGGCGATCCAGCCCATCCTGGCTCTGCCACAATAGCGAGAGAAACATTGGCTTCGGCTGTTAGAGCAGATTTTCCAGTAATGGGTATATGCCTTGGCCATCAATTAATGGGGCTAGCAGCAGGGCTTAGAACCTACAAACTAAGGTATGGTCATAGAGGTGCTAATCAACCAGTAATGGATTTAGAAAGTAAGAGAGTCTACATCACTAGCCAAAATCATGGCTTTGCTGTTGAAGATCCTGAAAAAGGCATGCTTGCTCCTCATCCTAGTGGCGCCTGTTCTGAAAAAGGCACAAATGTTCTTGGCGCAGATTTCAAAGTTAGATATATTAATGCTAATGATGGAACTGTTGAAGGACTAGATTTAGTAGGTAAATCATCATTCACCGTACAATTTCATCCTGAAGCTCGTCCTGGTCCATTAGATGCAGCCCCATTATTCGACAGGTTCTCAGAAATTGTCAATAAAAAGGTCCCCCAAAATAAAATTGCTAGAATGCTTAGAGGTGATAATTAGTGCCTCGAAGAGATGATTTAGAAAGAATTGTAATTCTTGGAAGTGGACCAATCAGGATTGGTCAAGCAGCGGAGTTTGATTTTTCTGGTTCTCAGGCTTGTAGGGCACTAAGAGATGATGGTTATGAAGTAATTCTAATCAATTCAAATCCTGCTACTATACAAAATGACCCTGAGATGGCTGATAGAATATACATCGAACCATTATTGCCAGAGGTAGTAAAACGTATTTTGGAAATAGAAAAACCTGATGCTATACTTGCTGGCATGGGTGGCCAGACTGCTCTGAATATTGCCATGGCTTTGGCTCATGACGGTTCTTTAGATGAGTTAGGAGTTGAGTTAATTGGCTGTAATCTGGCATCTATAGATGAAGCAGAGGACAGAGATTTATTCAAGAAAGTATGCGAAGAAATTGATCTTCCAGTTTGTAAGGCAATTGCATGCGATTCTATTGAAGAAGTCATTGAGGCTGCAAATACATTGGGTGTATTCCCTCTTTTGATTAGGCCTGCTTTTACATTAGGGGGTTTAGGTGGTGGTACCGCGTTCAATATGGGGGAGTTGGTTGAAATCGCTAGTCAGGGAATATTACATTCTGCAATTGGTCAAGTATTAATTGAAGTTAGTATTCTAGGGTGGCAAGAACACGAATATGAAGTGATGAGAGATGATGCGGACAATGCGATTATTGTCTGCACGATGGAAAATTTAGATCCAATGGGAGTCCATACAGGAGAATCAGTAGTGGTAGCACCCCAGCAAACACTTTCAGATAGAGATCATCAGAAATTGAGAAATGCTGCTTTAAAATTAATTCGAAGATTGAATATCAAAGGTGGCTGTAATGTTCAGTTTGCAGTAGATCAAAATAATGGTGAATATCGTGTAATTGAAGTGAATCCGAGAGTTTCACGTTCTTCTGCTTTAGCATCTAAAGCAACTGGTTACCCTATTGCTAGGATGGCTGCTTTGATTGCAGTAGGTTATACTCTTGATGAGCTCCCTAATCCTATAACTGGTGAAGGAACTACTGCTGCTTTTGAACCAACCTTAGATTACTGTGTAGTTAAGATTCCTCGTTGGCCTTTTGATAAATTTAGAACTGCTGATAGAACAATTGGAACATCAATGAAATCTACTGGTGAAGTTATGGCAATAGGTCGATGCTTTGAAGAAGCCTTTCTCAAAGCTTGGGCGAGTTTAGAGTATGGGCAACCACATCCTAGACCACTCACATTGGCAGATTCTTCAGGAGGTGAGACAATGGATGAAAGAGCTTCACAGCCATTACCTGAAGCAATGTTGGTTGATTGGTTGAGAGTCCCCACAGATCGAAGAATGGGTGCTCTTTTTGAAGCATTTAGAAGAGGATATTCAATTGAAGATGTACGTGATTTGACTGGAGGAGTAACTCGTTGGTTTTTACATCGATTCGAGAAGATGGCGGCTGTAGAAACAGAAATTAGGGCGGCCGGTGAGTTAGGGATGATTCCATCTGAAATAAAATCTGAAGAAATGCGATATTGGAAAGGTTGTGGCTTTACTGATTTACATATAGCGGACGCATTATCCGGCTTCCCAGCTGCTGGATTCAAACAATTATCAAAAGGTAGAGATGAATTTGCAGTTACTTCACGTAGACATGAACTAAGCATTCATCCGAGATTTAGAATGGTCGATTCATGCGCCGCAGAGTTTGCTGCAGTAACTCCATATTATTACACAACTTATGAGTGTGGTACAAAATCAATAGGGATAGACTATGTGCCAAATCTTAATCTGAGTAAGAAGCAAAGAATAGTTGTTATCGGATCAGGGCCAATTCGCATTGGACAAGGTATAGAATTTGATTATGGGTGTGTACATGCCGTAGGTGCTATACAAGATTTAGGCCATGAAGCTATAATAATCAATAATAATCCTGAAACAGTTTCAACTGATTTTGATACTAGTGATAGACTTTATTTCGATCCATTGACATTGGAATCAGTAAGTGAGATTCTACTTCGTGAAGATGCGCATGGAATTTTGCTTCAATTCGGTGGCCAGACCGCAATTAATCTTGCTTTACCTTTGTCAAATAATTTGCCTCATCTGTCATCCATGGGTCTTGATATTACTATGGAGGGCACCACTCCCGAAGCAGTCGATGAAGCTAGTGATAGAGAAAGATTCGAGTCATTCGCTCAAAGAAATAATCTGAGAATGCCAAATGGTATGACTGCTTCCGATCCAGATCAAGTTCGTGAAGCAGTTAGGGAGATTGGATATCCTGTACTTATCCGGCCTTCATATGTTCTAGGTGGAAGAGGAATGGAAATTCTTTCTTCGAATCGTCAATTAGAATCTTACATGCAGGATGCTTTCCTCTCGCCAGAAAGACCTCTGTTAGTAGATGAGTATCTTGGTAATGCAATAGAACTCGATGTGGATGCAGTCTCGGATGGAAGAGAAGTATTAGTCGGAGCAATAATGGAACATCTAGAAGAAGCAGGTATTCATTCTGGAGACTCAACTTGTTTTATCCCTCCCCAAAATGTATCAGACAAAGTGTTGAGGCAAGTTGATGAATGGACTCGAAAGATTGGTATAGAACTTGGAATAGTAGGTTGTTATAATATTCAATTCGCTATTAGAGGTGAGACATTATATGTTTTAGAAGTGAATCCGAGAGGTTCACGAACCTTCCCATTTGTGGCCAAGGCTACAGGAGTGCCTTTAGCTAGAATCGCCGCAATGGTGGCTTTAGGTGAAAAATTATCTGATCTGAATATTCCTGAACGTCAAGATGACGCTGTATGTGTTAAAGCACCTGTATTTCCCTTCATAAAACTCAGAGGACTTGATCCGGCTCCAGGGCCTGAGATGAAATCTACTGGTGAGGTAATGGGAAGTCACGAAAGGGCATCCGCTGCTTATCTCAAAGCCCGATTAGCTACAGAATCGCCCGTTCCAACTGAAGGAGGAGTTTATATTACTGTGAAAGATGCAGATAAAGATTCAATTATTGATCAAGCTAAGTCATTAATTGAATTAGGATTTAAGATATATGCAACTAGAGGTACAGCCAGTGTTCTCCGAGATAAAGGGGGATTGCAAGTTGAAACCTGCTATAGGATCACTGAAGGACTAACTCCGGATGCCTTGGATTTAATGAGACAGGGTAAAATTCAACTTATTATTAATACTCCAAGAAATACTGGAGGAGCAGTTCTTGATGGAAATATGATGAGAAGACTGGCAGTTGAACTTAATATTCCATTTGTTACTACTATGGCGGGCGCGAGGATGGAGGTTCTTGCAATAGCGGAAGCAATGGATGGTATACCTGAACCGCGGCTTCTAAATATTGGTACATTGTAGATTTCTACTAATCTATATGTTGATTAGCGATTTCCTTAATTACCTAGAATTATCGAAGTAAATCATGCTGAGTTTGAAAGAAATACCAGGCGTTGGTGATTCTCTAGCTGAGAAATTGATATTTGAAATAGGTTCTTTGGCAGATGTAGAACGTGTAATCAGGGATGGTGATGTTAGTGCACTTTCTGGAATTGAGGGTATTTCACCTCAAAGAGCAGTCAAATTAATTAATTTAGCCAATAATAATCTTAGTGAAATTACTACTACAGATGAAGGAAGAAGATTACATAAAGATTTAATCGCTAGTATTTCAGATCATGTAATAACTAAAGCAGCTAAAGAGAGACTTTCTATTTTGACAGCTTTAACCCGTAATAGTATAGTTGAAATCGAATCAAGGAGAAGTTGGTCTATAAATTCAATGAGATTCATTAATGAGAGTAAATCATCTTTTGAGTTATGGAGCAAATGTATTTCTGGCTTAGGTTACACCAAGGAACCAACTTCTAGAATTGATAGAGTAATAGTCGTTCCAAACACTATCAAATTAGACAATTTAAGTCATATTGAAAAAAAATGTAGAATATTAGTACGTTCTAATGATGAAACTTGGGAAGATTATCTAGGGTTAAACAGAGTCACTTGGATCGGCGAAGGAGGTCCTGAAAAATTACCCTCAGGGTGGATTTTTGGAGAAATAAGCGGTTCTTTGTATGATTTGGTACCTGAAGTGCCTCTCGAATGGCTAAAAATGAACTCTGATAATTTGTCTATTTTAGCAGAATTATATGATCAAGTTTGGCCGATTAATGTTATTGGTCAGACAATTTCAGAACACTTAGAAGGATTTGATGATTTAGGATTATTATTGCAATCTTTAGAGAATGAATCTTCAAATCTTGAAAATCTAGAAAAAATACGTGATAATCTTTGGAATCAAGTTAAGTCAATAGAAGAATCTGTTAATGATGCAATTGTTTCTGGAACCTCTCAATCAAAGTTATCATTCGATGGCGATGAAGTTCTTTCATATTATTCTGATATTTCAGGCTTAGAAAGAAGGCTAAAAAGTACAATTGCAGATACTATTGATTTTGCATTACAAGAA
>Ga0163110_10001113_pt1 | contig 13480 bp, 13 predicted proteins | sample CRUFie1St17metaG_FD_108703 | JGI IMG/M metagenome (GOLD analysis project Ga0163110, IMG submission 108703) | Marine microbial communities from the Costa Rica Dome - CRUD Field 142mm St17 metaG | ecosystem: Environmental > Aquatic > Marine > Oceanic > Photic zone | place: Costa Rica: the Eastern...
AATTGCGCTGTAAAATACCTTTATCAGAACAAACAATATATGATTATGATTTCTTTGGATTTGTTGACTGTATTATTCGAACAGAAGACGGTAAGAATCATATCATTGATTGGAAAACTTGCTCCTGGGGTTGGGATGCTAGACGTAAATCAGATACAATGACAACATATCAGTTGGCATATTATAAACATTTTTATTCAGAGATATCAGGTTTAGATTTTGATAACTTAGAAACTCATTTTGTTCTTCTAAAGAGAACAGCAAAAAAGAATAATATTGAATTAGTGAAAGTTGGAAATGGTAGAAAGAAAGTAGCAAACGCGCTTAAACTTTTAGAAAACACAGCGTATAATGTCGATAGTGGTAATTTTATAAAAAATAAACTGTCGTGTGGTAAATGCGATTTTCATAAAACTATCCATTGTCCTTGAGGAAAGTAATGAAGAAAATTTTAACAATAAGTGATCACCCGCTTTCTCCATCCGGTGTGGGTACACAAACAAAATATTTTATTGAAGCTTTATTAAAGACGGGAGAGTATGAAGTCTTTTCGTTAGCGGGTGCGATAAAACACGGGGACTATAGTATGATTGCCCCCGAAGAATATGCAGGTAAGTGGAAAATATTGCCCGTTGATGGTTATGGAGACCAGGATTTGATAAGAGATTTAATCCACTACGAAAAACCAGATTGTATGTGGATTATGACCGATCCTAGATTTTATCAGTGGTTGTGGGACATCTCCGACGAAATCAGAGCAATTTGCCCTCTTGTATACTATCATGTTTGGGATAATTATCCTTATCCTACTTACAATAAAGAAAGTTATGACTCTAATGATAAAGTCGTAACAATTAGTAAACTAACGCAGGACATCGTAGAAACAGTATCCCCGGATACCAAACCTGTTTATCTACCACACGCAGTAAATCAAGACTTTTTTTGCGTAAAGAGTAATACTGCTCATTTTAATTTTAAAAAACAGGTTTATAAAAATTCACCTAAAAGACTGGACAAGTTTACTGTATTTTGGAATAGTAGAAATGCTCGTAGAAAACAATCGGGTTCGTTAATTTTTTGGTTCAAAGACTTTTTGGATATAGTCGGTCACGAAAATGCGAACCTCATCATGCACACTGATGTTAAAGATCCACACGGTCAAGATTTAGAAGCTATTCTGGGACATCTTGGATTGACGAATGGCGAAGTTGTTTTCTCAACTGGTAAAATGCCTGCTGATACCTTGTCCTTGTTTTATAATTTCGCAGACTGTACAATAGCAATTTCGGATGCTGAAGGTTTTGGTTTATCAATGTTGGAGAGTATGGCTTGCGGTACACCAATTATATGTACAATTACTGGCGGAATGCAAGATCAGGTAACTGATGGCGAAAATTGGTTTGGCATCGGCATCGAACCAGCATCAAGAGCGATTATCGGTTCGCAAGAAATACCATGGATTTACGAAGATAGAGTTAGTGGCAAAGACGTTGTTGACGCTTTATTAAAAATGTATAACATGAAACCTGAAGATAGAAGAATCCTTGGCGAAAAAGCATTAGAAAACGTAAACAAAAGATTTAGTTTTAAGTTATATGAAGAGCGATGGGTTAAACTTATCAACGATGTTATCGAAGAGCATGGTTCTTGGGAAAATAGAAAGAATTATGACAGATGGTCTTTAGAGGAAATTAAATGAGTAAAAAAGCAAGAATATTAGTTAGAGGTCCCGCATTGAGCGCATCGGGTTATGGTGAGCACTGTAGATTTCTCATACGGTCTCTCATACAAAATCCCCTTTGTGATTTGTATGTTGATAATATAAAGTGGGGAAATTTAGGTTTTGATTTATCAGTATATAATGAGATTCCAGGTTTAAAAGAAATTATTAACAATACAAAACAACTACTAGCAACTCAAAAAGCGTTTTTTGATATTTCTGTACAAGTTACAATACCAAATGAATTCCAAAAAATTTCACCTTATAACGTCGGTGTAACAGCAGGTATAGAAGTTGACAGAATCGCACCTGAATGGGTATCGAAGTGTAACGAGATGGATAAAATTATTACAATATCGGAACACTCGAAAAGTACAATGGAAAAAACTCTTTACGAAACAGAGAAAGAAACACTGAAGATAACAACTCCAGTTTCAATAGTGCCATATCCCGCACTAGAGGTAGGAAAAGAAGAAATAGAACTCAATCTTGAAACTGATTTTAACTTTCTCATATTTTCACTATTGGGTGTTAGGAAAAATATAGAAAGCACAATTGGTTGGTTTGTAGAAGAATTCAAGGATACGAATGTTGGATTGGTTATTAAAACAGCTCATATTAATGGGACAGTCAAAGACAAAAGATTAACTATGAAACATATAAAGAGAGTAGTAGATTCCGTTCCTGGGGATAAAAAGTGTAAAGTTTATTTGCTTCACGGTAGATTGAATCCATCCGAAAAAAATGCTTTGTACAATCATGAGAAAATTAAGTGTCTTATCTCCTTGGCACATGGAGAGGGTTTTGGTCTACCTTTGTTTGAAGCTGCTTATAACGGACTGCCAATTATAGCACCAAACTGGTCGGGTCATGTAGATTTTCTAAATCATGAGATGAAGGATAAAAAAGGAAGGATAAAAAGAAAAAGTCTTTTTTCAAAAGTTGATTATGACGTTTCTGAAGTTCAAAAAAATGCACTATGGGAAGGAGTAGTCAGCAAGGGTAGTAGATGGTGTTATCCAAAAAAAGTTTCTTACAAAAAAAGACTCAGAGAAATGTTTGTAGATTATGAGAGGATGGAATCCAGAGCAAAGAAATTAAAGAAAATTGTTAAAGAACAATACGAAAGTGAAAAAATTCATAAACTCTTTGCGGATGAGGTATATGGAGAAAAGTATTTTCAAACAAGCGTTGAAGAGTTACCCAAAATTTCCATCATTACTTCAGTTTACGACGGAGACGATTTCATAGAAAGTTTTATGGATAATATAACATCTCAAACTATTTTTGAATCTAAATGTGAATTGGTTCTTGTAAACGCTGATTCTCCAGGCAGCGAAGATGACATTATCGAGAAATATCTAAAGAAATATCCAGATAATATAAAATATGTTAAACTAGATAAAGATCCGGGAATCTATGCCACTTGGAACAAAGCTATTGAAGTTAGTACAGGTGAGTATATAACAAACGCGAACTTAGACGACGCAAGAAGAAGTGACTGTATAGAGTTACAGGCAAAAGCACTTTTATGCAATTCAGATGTGGATTTAGTTTACAATGACAATTATCAGAGTCACAAACCAAATATGAGTTTTGACGACCCAGAATTGAATTCTAGATATGTAAGTCCTCCAAAAATTTCTTTCAAGGAACTCCTTAAAGGAAATGCACCACACAACTCCCCTATGTGGAGAAAAAGTATTCATGATAAGTACGGCAAGTTTGATGAAACCCTGAAATCAGCAGGTGATTGGGAAATGTGGTTAAGGGGAACAAGTCAAGGTATGAAGATTAAGAAAATGCATTTGCCTTTAGGTATTTATTATTTTAATCCAAAGGGTATCTCTACGGATAAAAATAACGAAGAGTGGAAGAGAAAAGAAGAACAATCAGTTGCTTTAAAATACTCTCTTGTTAACTCCCAGGACTTACTATGATTTCAGTATGCTCAGTGGTGACTAAAAAGACTTTAACGGAATTTAAATTATTGAAATTTTCGTTAGAACAATTTCACGATGTACATTGGTTTATTTCTTGCGACGACGTAGTAGAAAAGTATTATAAGGATGCTTTTAAGGTCGAAACTTTGAGAGTTATAGATACAGACGATTGTGACCACAACGTGCAGTCCGAGGAAAAAAATAGTAATTGGATGAAAGTTATGATGTCTAAGTTTACTGTATGCAGAGCAGCTCTAGATAAATACGATTTTTGTTTTTTCTTAGATTCAGATATGGTATTCTTAAGTCCAATAGAAGACAGAGTTCTTCAGTTATTAAAGAATAAATCTATCGATGCTCTCATATCACCTCATATGACAAACAATGTACAGATTGAAGCAAACCACGGTTACTATAACGCTGGCATGTTCGCTGTTACTAATAATAGTTTTTTAGATGTTTGGGAAAATCTATCTAAAGATTATAAAAAATATAATATGTATTTTGAGCAACAACCTTTGGAGTTTATACACAGAACTTTTTTAACTGCAAACCTCCCCATACATTATAACTTGGGGTGGTGGAGATTCAACCTGCCACAAACACAAGATAGAATCAAAATGTTTAACGACAGAGACGGTGAACTTTACTTTGGAGATGATAAGGCGGTGAATTTTCACTTTCACGCTTTGAGGGAACTGGAGACTGACAATTTTGGTAAATTTTTGGTAGATATAGTTTTTAATTACTTATCTAATAGCAAAAACGAAAAGCATGTAGAGATTTACAATAGGTATGAAGAGTTAAAAAATGAAATTGATAACAATTGAAAACATTGGATTTAATTTATGCGATGATCCTGTGAGAACAGAGGAAATAATAAATCACAATTTATCCAAAAACTTGCACAAAGTATCAGATGACTACGTTTATTTTTCTTTTCCACTAGCATGGGCTATCAACAATTACGGACTACAACAAGTACAGACACTTCTTAATCAAATTAATAATTCTTTGAAAGAAAAAATTGTATATGTTTGTCAACACATTCAGGTAAAAAATTTAGATTTTGGGAATAACATAGTTTTTTCACCACACTCTACAGTTTTCGACAAGTTTATTGCAATTCCACATCACGCTCCAAATAAATCAAATGATGTTGTTAACTTCGAGGATAAAAAAACCCTCATGTCTTTTGTCGGTTCCTACTCAACACACAACACAAGAAAAGTAATCGGTGATACTTTAGCAGGTAAGGAAAATTGTATATCCAGAGATACAGGTGAATGGCACTTTTATAAAACTGGTCATGATTTGAATGACAGTTCTGATTTTTATATTTCAACCATCAAAGACTCTAAGATGACAATTTGCCCAAGAGGTACCGGACCATCTACTATAAGAATATGGGAAGCGATGGCGATGAGTTCCGTACCAGTTATTATATCCGATTCTTTACAATTACCGCTATCCAGCGAGATAGATTGGTCTGAACATGTTATTCTTATTCCAGAAAAAGATAGTTCCCTTTTGTTCGATCATATACCTTCAGACGAAAGATTGAAAAAAATGTCAAAAAATTGTTTCGACACATATAATAATTTTTTCTCAGAAGATAAGATGCATGAAATTATTATAGGAGAATGTGATGGTAAAGTTTGAATTAGTAGGAACTCAGTATGGTGGTTGGTGCGTTGCTTTGGACCTTATACCAGAAGGTTCTACGATAATATCCGCCGGCGTTGGCGAAGATGTATCTTTTGATAAAGAAATGATCAGATTAAAAAAGTGTAAGGTAATTGGTCTGGACCCCACAGAAAAATCATTTAAGTATATTAATGAAAATCCCGTTGATAATTTCCAATTTGTCAGAAAAGCATTATCTCATACTAAAGAAAAAATTAAAATTTACAAAAATCATAATCCAGATTGGGTATCCGAATCCATATTAAGAAGTCACAATATGGTTTCTGATGATTTTTATGAAGCTGAGTCAACAACATTGCCAGAACTTTTAGAAAAATACCCAGATGTATCTTTGATCAAAATGGACATTGAAGGTTCAGAATACGAACTTATTGAAAACTTGTCCGAACTTAAAGTGCCACAGGTATGTGTAGAGTTTCACCATTTTTGTTCCGACAAGACATGGGAAGATACCAAAAGATGTATTTTAAAAATGGGAGAAATTGGATATAAGAGGTTTCTTGAAAAACCAAATTCTCAACAAAAATATACTGAATTAACTTTTATACATGACGAGGTTGTTGTATGAGTCTGCCGATAGTTTTCTTACATAAAGGAAATCAGGATTTTATAAAATACACTCTTGCAAAAGCCACAGAGACAAATCCAGATTCTAAAATTTATTTAATAGGCGATGCTTCAAATAGATATGTGGAAAATATTTCAGAAAACTTAATTTGGTTAGATTATGAAAATTATGCAGGAGAAAATTCAAATCTTTTGATTGATAATTACATTCATATGAGTACCAATCCTGCTCCTTATGAGTTTATATGTATTGATAGATGGTTTGTAATAAATGAGTTCATGAAAAAAGAAGATTTGAATTCTTGTTTTATATCGGATACAGATGTTTTACTTTATTCTAATGTCACAAACTTGCAAAAAAAGTATTTTAAAAACCATAGGTGTACCTTAACTCATAATGTTAGTGCCGGCATTAGTTTCATGAATGACAGAACTATATTGGAAGAGTATATAAAATTAGTTTTAGACTCCTATACAAAAAAAGATAAACTTATGCTAGACAAGGCCGCCGCCCACTATCAGGTCTTGCAAAACAATAATAAACCAGGAGGTGTCTGTGACATGACCTGGTGGATGTTTTTAAGAAATAAAAACCCACCATTTGATTTTGGTGAATCCATGTCTATAGTTTCTGAAGAGAGTGGTGTTCACTCTACTTTTGATCACAACATTAATGTTTCTTACGGTTATGATATGGAAAATGGTATAAAGAAGTTTAAATTTAAACATGGTATCCCTTACTGCTATAATAAAACATACAATTTAGATGTAAAGTTTAATTGTATTCACTTTCAGGGGCAACCTGCAAAAAACTTAATAAGGAGTTATTATGAAATTAAGTAATCAAGCTTCCGGAGCTCTAATGATGGCGCTCCAAAGATGTCTGTTAGAACAATCAGACATTACAGGTATTTTAAAAGATATGGATTTCGAAGTTGATACAGTTGGGGAACTAATCGTTTCTAACCCGCCTGTGTTTAGCGGAGAGAAGAAAGAATCAAAGGTATTAGTACCAGATGCCTAAATACGAATACGAGTGTCAGGATTGCTCTGAGACGTTCTCAGTGAGACTTTCTATGGGAGAGAATCAAGACATTTGTATTCTTTGTGAGTCTAGCAACCTCAAAAAAATAATTAGCAATTTTTCTTTAAGTAAAAGAGAAGTTGTGAACAAAAAAGAGGTTGGTAGCGAAGTTAAAAAATATATTGAAGAAACGAAAAGGGAAGTAAGAGAAGAAAAGAAAAGATTGTCTTCTCAAGTGATAGAATGATTTGGATTTTAATTACGTTGCTGTTGGCAATAATTGTTTTTTTAGTTTATTCACTTTACAGAGTAAGTGCTAGAATAGAATATTTTATTTCTAATTTAGAAGACACTTTTTTCTCCTTGGAGTCGTATCGTGAGCATCTAGAAATGGTTTATGGGTTGGAAACATATTATGGAGACGATACCTTACAGTCTCTACTAGAGCACTCTAGAGAATTATCCGATTTTCTTAAAGAATCACAACAAGTCTTTTCGCTTAATCAAAAGGAGTTCCTAGAGTATGTCGAGTCCAAAAACGACACCGGTCAAGAAGAGACGCAGGAGATCGAGGAGTAAAAGGTTATATTTCACAAAAGTTCACGAAACTGCAATTGTGCAATATTCTTTAACCGATGATCATAAATTAAAAACAAAACTTTACGTAGAGTTGATTAATCCTGCTCTTAATGAAATGGTAGATAAAATTGTTTACACTTACAAGTTCACAACGTTACCAAACATAGATGATTTAAAAGCGGAGTGTAAGGTTTTTCTTACTACTATCCTTGATAAGTTTGATCCTGCAAAAGGTCCGAAAGCTTTCTCTTACTTTTCCGTTATTACTAAAAATTGGTTTATCCACAAAGTAAAGAAAAACACTCAAAGAAATAAGAGGGAAGTTTACTACGATGACATGCCCAAAGATCTTGAGCAGAATCATATGTCTACTGACCATATGTATTTTAAGGTTCGTGAGCAAAGAGAGTTCTGGGAACTTTTTTGGAAGAACATGGATGCTTGGGAAAAGATGGATTTAAAAGAGAACGAAAGAAAGGTTCTGTACGCCATCAAGAGTATTTTTGAGAACACCGACAATATAGAAATTTTTAATAAAAAAGCTATTTACCTTTACATAAGGGAATATACTGGTCTGAACACTAAACAAGTTGTTAGTGGATTGAATAGATTAAGAGATAAGTATTTGCACTTTAAAGACAGGTGGATCAAGAGTGAGCAGTAAAGGCATCGACAAGCAAATTAACAAAGCAATCCAGAACATAACAAACGACAGAGCAGTTACTACTTCTCTCTTGAATGACTTGATGGAGTATATGAAAAAATCCTCTTCTACTCACGGTGAAGTCGGACCCGTCGCTGCAAAGTACGTAGAAACACTTCAAAGGTCTAATGAACAACTTGTTAAACTTGTTGGTATTATGAACAAAAATGTAAAGCAGGAAACTGGACTTTCCATGAGGGACAAAGAAGAACTTTTTGATCTTATCAAGGAGAGTAAAGAAGATGACGAATAGTAATCAATATAGATACAGGCATGGTCAACTCAATCCCCACCATACAGATGAAGATACTTTCGAAAAAGATGACCCTACTCTTGAGAGGGGTTTAGATAGACTACATAAGAAAATAAAACCTGCATCTGCGAAAAACCCTGATAGAAAAAACTTTGTTGGTCATGTGGTTGGCGTTGTTAATAATCTTAATATTGAAGATATCTCAGCAGCACAGCGTGCTGAACTTATGGGTAATCCAAAGAAAATAAAAGTTTTTATTGTTAGAATACCAGAGTCTTTTTCTGCTGCAATTCCTGAGAGTATCAACGTTGGTTCACGTAAAAAAAAATTAGATGACATTTATTCTCAACTGGAAAAAGAAATAACTTTTATTATGAGGAACCCTGATCATCCATCACCAGGTATTGGAGACTTGGTTAGGTGTGATTTTCTGGTTAAGGACCAACCACAGCAAGGTGGTATAATAACTGAGATACTTGGAAAACAAGGTAATAGAACTAACAATATATTAGCTAAAATTTCCGGTCCCACTGCTTCCGAAGCAGTTAATGCGGATGGTCAAGTGGCGACTCCTGCAAACAATGAACAGAACAAAGTTACTTCCTCTCCCACCTTGAAGGAGGAGATAGATCTTTTGATAGACCCATTTAGAACAGCTACGGACACCCTCACTGCTTCTACTGTTTTCCCGGCACCACTAAGAAAAGGATATATAGTTAATACTTTTGCTGAATTTATTATATTCAGAATACACCAATTGTTGCAGGATCGCTTCAAGGTTTCTGGAAAAAGCAAAAAGCAAGTGCAGGCAGAACAAGGTTACAGTTATATCATAGAACTTTATAATCCTAAAAAAGGAGGCAGTCTTCCTTTATCGTATTATGCAGATTTTGCTTGGTTATCTGAAAAAGAAAAGAACAATGATACAAATTCTTTCTTACGAAAAATAGAATCAGCAGGAATAGTACATGGTTTAGTAAAGGATTATGATTTTGACAGAGTAAGTGTGAAAGCGTCTTTGCGTCGTGGTGATATCGTTAACCGTTGGTCAAAATCAGAAGGAAAGTGGGTTAATTCCACAGCTGTCATCGGTGAATTCATCGAAGGCAATAAATATAATGTTATTGGTCAAAATATGGGTGAGAATGTAGTTACCGAGTATGAATTAGAAATTAAAAATACAGAAAAAGAAAAATTTAGTGTTTGTAGGATTCGTGGCAATTATGAGCGAAAATAGAAAAGAAAATATAAAAAGACAAATTACTGGAGAACCAGATGATCTACAAGAACTCGCTTCTTCCGGTATTAACTGTGGTGTTTTAAGTGAATCTACCCCTAATTTTATTGACGCAGATTGCGAAAACGTTATCAATGGCGCTAATAATTCTTACATTGTTTTAGGTAGAGACCGTCCTGGAAGTCTAAAGGATGGTTATGGTGGAAAGGGTCACACTGGCGCAGGCGCAATAGATTTGGTTGTAGGTAGACCTGGCGACTCAGAAAACAAAGTTCATCCTGATTTCGTTAACGATGCTGCGAGAATTCACATATCACAAAAAACTGACATTGACGATAACTTTAAACTTGATGTCACTGAGAAAGCAGTAGAATCTTCAGGTATTGGAGTAAAGGCGGATCATATTAGGATAATGGGTCGTCGCTCCCTTAAGTTAGTGACAAACACAGATGCCACCGGAGAAACGAAGAATGGGGTTGAGATTATTGCTAATAATAATTCTGCCACTCTCCAACCCATGGTTAAAGGTGATAATTTAGAGGAAGCTTTAACAGAGATTGTTAAAAAAATAGATCAATTATCTGGTGTGGTGTCAAGATTAGTAGCAGACCAACAAAAATATAATCTTGCTCTGCAAGCACACATTCACAATTCCCCTTTCTACGGAACTCCAAAAACACTCCCTTCCCTAGAGTTAGTCTCTCCAGGGTTTCAGGTTCAGAACTCAGCAGCAAGTATTCAGATAGATATCAAAAACTTTAAACAAGGTATTGCCACAATTAAGAAAAAATACTTAATGAAGTCGGGTAAAGAAACCTATATCAATAGCGAGAACAATAAGGTAAATTAAATAAATGTCAAAAAAAGAACAGTTACAAATTGTTTATGAATACCTAGAGCACCTCGATAAAGTTCTCAAAGAGCTCGTTAGAAGACGCGAGGTGCAGGTAGGGTCTTTTTCTTATTCCAGATTATCTCAACAAGTTAGAGAAATTGATTCTATTAACAATAACGAAAGTTTGACACAAGAGCAAAAAAACGAAAGAATATCAAATTACGAGTTTAAAAATCCAAACGCCTTAAACGTTTTCAATAGTTCTTCCGATATATCCTCTAGGGTTGAAAAATATGTTATTGATAAGCGCCCTTTCGTACGAAACCCTATTGATAAAAAGGCATTAAATTTATCACTTTTGGAACCAAGTGCACCACAAAAAAGTCAAGATCCTTGTGCATATCCTGAAATTTTAGAAAAAATTTATCCAACCTTAAGAGAGGGGTTTGGAGACTATACAAATACTGAACCCGGTGCAGATTTTCCAATAAAATGGGACACTTTTATAAATCTATACTTAAATAACCCAACCCCTTACTACAAGATTTTAAAAAATCCATTTGATGCTTATGATAAAATTAAGTTAACACTCGGCGAGTACGCGGAGCAACAAGACTTTTTTGACAAGGTTCGACAACCAGACAGATATGACAAACAAACAAGTAAGAAAATACTAGATTGGTATAAGAGTAATCAGGGAACCTGGTTTGCTTCAGGAGATCAGTGGTACACCAAAGAGAATGTTGAGTCCGTAAAAAACAGAATTCTAGGCACTAAAGAAGTAGTACGCAAATATAGTTTGTTATATGAACTCGTATATGATAAGATATGTATTAACGCACTTTTCAGTAAAGCTATAGAGTGTACACTACCCCCGTTAGAGTGTTCTAGTTTGTTCAGACTTCTACAGGTGCAGGGCACTCTTTTTATTCTTCAAATGTTAAAACCTTTTGAACCGAAGGTTGCAGTTCTGGAAGAGAAGTTTAATTCACGTCCCGAAGAACAAAGAACAGAAGATAATTTCTTTAAAGACGCCGAAGAAGTATTCGAAGAAGATTTAGAGTATGTGTGTCAATTCATAATTTTTATTGTGTTCAAGTCTATGCAAATCAAAACACCAAGTTGGTTTGATTTAATACCAGACTCGGGAGTCAATACAATAACAGATCCTTTTCAAGGTTATTTAGAAAGTTTGATAAACACCCTCATTGGTATCACAGTTGATTTCAGTGTTAGTCTCATTTCTGATCTTATTGACTTGTTTGGAGACTGCGATAGTATAGAAAAATTACTAACAGAAGGAGACATTTCAGGTACTCCTTTTGAAAACCTTGGTCAAGACGCTGGGGATTTAGTAAAAAGCGCGTTTAAGGAATTGGGACAAGATGCTGGTTCATTCCTTTTAGCGATGAAAAACAAGGTTGATAAAACCCAGATAGGTCAAAGTGCTGCAATTACATCTGGGAATAGGTTGGGAGACTATTCATCTCTTACTCTAAATCAAGATACTGCCAGTACATCAACGGGTGTCAACAATCTTTTTGGAGATACAGGAACTGCCAATAAGTTCAGTCAGGACACTCGGTTCACTCAAATTGCAAGTATCATATCAGGAGATAACTTTTTTGATAATTTAGTAGAACTAATAGGAATGTCTAAAACAATTAGACTCCTTTCCGGAGAAGCAAAAAGCAATACAATAGAGTCAATTAGAACTTCATTTTTTTCTGATGTCGAAAATATTTCCTCTGATTATTTATTAGAAATTTTTTCAATTATAGGAGTCTTCTATGGTTTAGAAAACTTAAAAGATACCTTCCTCGGCGCTGCAACTAGCATGGAAGATTTGGGGATACCCTCAATACCGAAAGTTAATTGCAACGTTTCGCTCGAAGATATGGATCCTGAAAAAAGAGAAAAGATACAAAATGTACTAAACTTAATAACAAACTCTGATTTCCTTTCCGATTTGTCTGACCCCGATGGTAATCCCGTTACAAATGCTTTCGATGCCGTACCGGTTCCTCGTGTTGTATCAGATTCAATTAGAATTGCAGTCAAGGGTAGCATAATGCCAATTAAGATGTCATACGATAATGACATGAGATTGTATAAAGCAGCCTCTTCAGAGGAGATATTAGCAACCAGGAAAGTTCCTAAGATCCTGTGGGCAGGCGAAACAATAAGAAATGATTTTTTTGAAGATGGCAAAATTGTCTCAAGAAGTGGTTTACTTAAAGATACAATTATAAATCCTGAATTTGAAGCGATGATTGCAAATGGGCATATACCTCTTAAAGAAGACGGCAGTATCGACGGTACCAAGTTCGGAGCACTTTTAAAAACTAAATGGTGGCCACCTTGGGATGATGACTGGTTGCAGAAAAAAGAAAGAATAACTTTAGGTCGAGATGAAAACGGTGATCCCAAAACTGAAGATGTGCAAGTTGTAGATCTGCCCGGTGCTCTTGGACCGTTTACGGATTATGATGAGGTAGAAGGAAGTGCATATGCTTTCAAGCAGGAGCGTCAAGTTCGGCAAGCATCGGGAACTAGAAAAGCTCTAGGACTAATCCCAGCAAATCTTTCCGACTCTTTCATTGGTGATGAGATCGATCTAGAAGATTCGGAAACTTTATCGGAAGCATTGTTTGATAGTTATTTTTTTGGTAGAGGAGAGAGAAGAGTATTCAGCGAAGAAACAATAGAGGAATTAGACCGTTTGTACGGCGAGTTGGATAAAGTACAAAGTAGAATAACAATACTCGACAACATGATTAGCGGAGGAGAAAATACACCGTCCCCACCAGTTAGAGAGTCGTACCCTAACATTATTGATGATAGGTTTTATGATAAACCCTATGATCCTGGTACCGGTAATTCAACACCTTTGCCAACATATTATCCAACAA
>Ga0163110_10001116_pt1 | contig 13474 bp, 19 predicted proteins | sample CRUFie1St17metaG_FD_108703 | JGI IMG/M metagenome (GOLD analysis project Ga0163110, IMG submission 108703) | Marine microbial communities from the Costa Rica Dome - CRUD Field 142mm St17 metaG | ecosystem: Environmental > Aquatic > Marine > Oceanic > Photic zone | place: Costa Rica: the Eastern...
AAATCCTCGTTATAGAGCGAATGTGGTGATTGTCTTCCACAAACTATCACATTGCCCTTCAAAAGTTTAAGCTTTACTGTACCAGAAACATTTTACTGCGATTGGTCAATAACAGTCTGTAGACTCTCTCTTTCCGGACTAAACCAATAACCATTATAGATCAGCCTAGAGTACCTATTAGCTAAATCTTCCTTTAAATGGAGTAATTCTCTATCTAAAGTTATGGATTCCATGGCTCTATGAGCTTTTGCATAAATCGTCCCAGCAGGAGTTTCATAACAGCCACGCGATTTTATACCTACATACCTATTCTCAACTATGTCTGATCTACCAATTCCATGCTTGCCAGCCAATGAATTAAGTTTTTCAAATACTTTTGCGGGTGACATTTTTTTGGAGTTTAATTTAATTACATCACCGTATGCGAACTCTAACGTGATTATATCTGATTTAGATGGAGCGTTTGCAATAGAGCAAGTTCTGAGCCACATCTTTTCATCAGGTTCTTTCCAAGGATCCTCCAAAATTCCACCCTCGTAAGAGGTATGTAATATATTTGCATCCATTGAGTATGGACTTTTCTTACCTTGATCAAAGTCAATGCTAATTTTGTTCATCCTTGCGTACCTAACTAGATCTTTTCTTGATGAAAACGCCCATTCTCTCCATGGCGCAATAATTTTAATTTTTGGATTTAATGCATATGCGGACAACTCAAATCTTACCTGATCGTTCCCTTTGCCTGTAGAACCATGACAAATCGCGTCTGCTCTCTCTTTTTTCGCAATTTCTACAAGTCTTTTGCTTATTAAAGGCCTTGCAATAGAGGTACCAAGAAAATATTCTCCCTCATAAATTGCATTTGCTCTAAACATTGGGTAGACATATTCCTTAACGAATTCTTCTTTGAGGTCTTCAACATAAATCTTTTTGATGCCGAGCTTCTTTGCTTTTTGTCTTGCATCTTTAGTCTCATCCCCTTGACCTATATCAGCTGTGAATGTAATTACTTCACATTGATATTTTTCCATTAACCATTTAGCGATAACTGAGGTATCAAGGCCGCCCGAGTAAGCTAGTACTACTTTTCTAGGTTTTAACATTGTCCACTGCAGCTTCTTTGTCAACCTGTAGCCATCTAAATCCTTTTGCATTAGTCTCTTTTTTCCACAAAGGTGCTTCAGATTTAAGTGACTCCATTATCTCTCTTGTTGCATCAAATGCATTTTCTCTATGTTCTGACCAAGTCGCAACTACAACAATGGGGTCAGTTGGTCTGAGCTCTCCTACCCTGTGTATTACAAGCCCATCAAAAATTTTATGTTTCTTAATAGCATCATCTACTATCTTTGTTAAATATTTCTCAGTCATATCCGGATAATGCTCAAGGAACAAACTTTCTACTTTCTCATCATCGTTGAAATCTCTGACTGTACCTAAAAATATTGAAGAGGCACCTATACTAGAATTGTTTTGTAATTCATTTCTTTTAAATTCTACAATTTCTTGCCATGGATCAAACTTTTCATCTAAAATTTTAATTTTCATTTTAACCACCAGTTACAGGAGGGAAATAAGCAACTTCATCACCATCCTTAAGTTTATATGAGCAATCAACATATTCATGATTAACTGCTATCAGAACAGTGCCATTATACTGTATTTCTGATGTGAGCTGATCAAATAGATTGCCCGCGGTTATATCATCGTCAACTTGGATGTTTACAGTGCCCATCCCCATATCATCTTTTATGCTTGCAAAATATCTAACACAAATATTCATGATGTGATTTGTATAATAGTACAAATCTGCAGTTTATCAAACAAATAATATAATTTGAGCTATTTATTGTGCTATTTTACTTTGCTACCTTGTTTGGTGAGTATGACGCCTAGAAGGATTGAAATATAACAGATAAGTGCTAATGTCCAATCTCCCAGCATTACACCTGGATAAAGTGGTATAAGTGGAAAAAACATAAGGCTCACTACACCGCCAATGATAATGTGTAGTATGCCGTAATCTGGAAAGACTTGAATTAGGATACCGTATGCTGCTAGATATCCTGCGACAACCGCAACTAAATAAAAAACATAACCTATCAAACTAAATATCATAACTTATAATGTAACAGTAACAGTGTAGATTGCTAACCTCCAATATATGACATCTCAATTTTTGACTTATGTTCATTGTCTTGCCTGCTAGATTTTCTAAGGACAGAGTATTGGTCAATTCTTCTAGCCCATACATTTTCAATATCATTTTGTAATTTATTTATGTCAGAACTCTTCCTTAGTGTATCTAACACATTATATCCCTGCGAAGCGAATAAACATGTATAAAAAAGTCCGTCGGCTGATAATCTAGCTCTGTTACAAGAGCCACAAAATGGTTGAGTAATTGAAGAAATAAATCCTATTTTTGCATTATAACCGTTAAGTTGCCATTTAGTAGACGTAGAACTATGATCATCTGTTAGTTTGATTAACGAAAAGTATTTTGATATATCTCTATGTATTCTCTCAGACGAGTAAACCCTATCCAAGTTCCATTCATTAGTTTCCCCTACATCCATAAATTCTATGAATCTTATCTCTACATTAAAGTTTTTGAACTTATCAACAATATCAAATATCTCATTGGAATTAACATTATTCATGATCACAACATTTATTTTGGCATATCCAAAAACGTCAGTTGCTATATATATTGAATCAATAACCTTGCTTAAATTTGAGTAAGGGTTTATTTTTTTATTAGTCGAACATCTCAGAGAATCAAGACTAATTGTCACACTATCTAATCCATTTTGTTTGAGAAGTTTAGCTTTATTAAAACTCAAAAGAGAGCCATTTGTTGTAAGTGCAACCTCGTTGATTCCGGTATCTTTTATACCATTAATTAAATTTTCTATATTCCTTCTAAGTAAAGGTTCACCACCAGTGAGTCGGATTTTCTTTATATCAAATGCTTTTAAGGCTTTAATAAAAGATAGTATTTCTTCGAAAGTTAATAATTCGGATTTTTTAAGGTATTTATAATCCGCGTTAAATATATCTTTAGGCATGCAGTAAGAGCAACGATAATTGCATCTATCTGTAAGCGATATTCGCAAATATTCAAATGATCTTTTTAATTTATCATTTATAACCATTACAAACTTTACATTCCTTATCTTTGTTTAACTTAACAATCCTAAAATCATTATTCTTCAAATCAATTGTAAGAAGCCTGCTCTCTAGACGATCTCCAATATCAAGAAGAACTTTAATACACTCTGAGGCTTGCAAGGAACCTACTACACCTGTCAAAGCTGAAAATACTCCAGAATCAATACAAGCGTTACTGTCTGATACATTCTCATACAAACAATTGTAGCATGGTTGACCGGGAACGTCGTTGCGAAAAACTATTATCTGACCACTAAATCTTATGGCTGCTCCCATAATTAATGGTAGTTTATTGTCAAGAGATACTCTATTAATCAATGATCTTGTTTCAAAATTGTCTGTAGCATCAATTATTAGATCTGCACTATCTACAAAATTAACATTAGTAGTACTCAGAAGACGTTCGTTGACTGCATTTATCCTAATACTAGGATTGATTTTCTGCATCTTAAGTTCTGCTACATCAACTTTCTTTTTACCAATATCATCTGTACTAAAAAGTATCTGCCTCTGCAAATTAGTAACATCTATAATATCATCATCAATAAGCGTAGCCTGGCCGATTCCTGACGATGCAAGATAATATGCTAGGGGCGAGCCGAGTCCGCCCAAACCAATTAGAACTACATGTTTCTCTTTGAGTAATTCCTGACCCTCAACATCGATATCATCCAATAGTATGTGCTTATTGAAACGAATTAGCTCCTCATCAGTAAGCTGAGCGTTTTTATTAATTTTTGTTTTTGTTCTCATTAAACTTTCTGAGTTGTTCTTCAGTTGCAGGTTTTTGATATTTTTTCTTGTATTCATCATATGGCATACCATAGACATATTCACGAGCTGAATCATAGCTTATCTCTTGACCTTTTTTCTCAGCTTCTTCAGAGTACCATTTAGATATGCAATTCCTACAGAAATTTGCTAGGTTCATCAAATCTATATTTTGTACATCTGGGTTCTCTCTCAAGTGACTCAGAATTCTTTGAAATGTTGCTGCCTCTATCTCAATTTTACTGTTATGTTTAATAGACATCTACCCTTCTCCAAATAAATTTATACTATTCCAGTATATATAATCTCTTGGGTATTTACATATGTATGTCTAAGCTTTTTTAAAATCACCTTGAGATAATTTAATGCCATATACGACAATCAATAACCCAATGAGGTAATTGAGGAAAATATCTTCATTAAGGAAAATTACACCAAAGAAAATGGACCAAATTGGAATTAAGTAATTCATTATTGATATAAATGATGCGCCTGATGTTTGTAGGATTTGAAAATAAATAATAGTCGCAACAGCAGTACAAAAAATACCTAACATCAGAATGCTTATTAAGTGAGGATAAGATATATCACTTTCTAATGGTGCGTCGAATGAGAACAGAAATATTAACATTATCACTGCAGAATAGAATATTGTTCCGGTTGATGCGTTGAGTGGCCCTGTAACTTTATTCTTTTTGCCATAGACGGCTGAGCATGAATATAATATTGCACCACTCATGACCATCAACTCAGATAATATATTCTCAGATACACTTGGTAAGAAAAATATCTCTGGCATTATTAAAATGATAATTCCAAAAAAAGCGATTACAAAACCCATTATCTTTTTTTTGGTTAGGAATTCATCGTCTAGGAAAATATGTGATAGTAATAGAGTAGATATTGGCATTGTCGCCATTAATATACCCGCTAATGAGCTATCAATCTCAATTTGCCCATACGAAATCAATAGAAAAGGTGCTACGATTCCTACTATACTCATGAAACTGTAATATCTCCAATCTTCTGCCTTGATTGTGATAGATCCATTTCTAATGAGTAGAATAACGACTAGGAGTAACGCTCCAATTATCAGCCTTCCAGCGACTATCATTTCTGGACTATAAACTTCGAGAGAGTATTTATTCAGAGTGAAAGCACCTCCCCATATCGCAGACAAGACCAGTAAAAGAATCCAATTAATTGTATATGTTTTCATCTTGAGTTATTCTTAAAATTAATTTGATGTAGTATTTTAATATTTATGAAGGTTTTATCAATAAATATATCAGAACCCAAAAAAATAACCTTTAACGGCAAAGAGCTTATCACAAGTATTTATAAGATGCCTATAAATAAAGAGGTTGAAGTCGGTCAACTTGGTATTGAAGGAGACAGACAAGCTGATCTGCAAGTTCATGGTGGTTATGATAAGGCTGTATATGCATATTCTCACTCACACTACTCACACTGGTCTGAAATCATGAAAAAATCTTATGAGGAATTTGGATTAGTAGGAGAAAATCTCACTATTGACAATTTTGATGAAAGAGATGTCTTCATTGGAGATGAATATAAAATAGGTACCACACTTCTTCAAATATCACAGCCAAGAATACCTTGTTATAAGATTGGTATTAAGATGAACAGTAGAGAGTTTCCAAAGCTTTTCTCACAAAGTGGTTTACTTGGATCCTACATGAGAGTCATTGAAGTAGGTAAAATGAAAATAGGTGACTCTGTTGAGCTGTCAAGGCGTGATGACGATAGTATGTCCATTTTTGAAATATCCCAACTATTATTTGTTGATATTAAAAATATAGAGGGCATGAAAAAAGCCATAGATCTAAAATACCTATCAGAAGAAATCAAAGAGAGGTTTAGAGAAAGGCTTATGAAGTTGGGAGATTTTTCATCTCTTTGAATCATGAAAATATCAAACATAAAGGTTGTAGATGATGATATAAATATTGTAGCATGTGTGGGAGACACTGAAACTGGCGCACATCCAAAAGTATATCTGAATATTCGAGATGAAGGTGGTAAAATTGAGTGTTATTATTGTGGTAAGACGTTTATGTATAAATCTAAAGTTGAGAAAAAGTAGATATGTTTGAAAAAAGAAAGTCGATTAAACAAGTAGAGGAAGGAAAAGAGCTTTGTCCAAAGTTTGATGGCAATGGATTAATACCTGTAGTGACTACAGATGTAAAAACAGGCAACCTTCTAATGCATGCTTATATGAATAGAGAGGCATTAGAGCTTACTATTAATAAGAGAGAGGCTCACTATTACAGTAGGAGTCGAAAATGTGTCTGGCACAAAGGTGCAACCAGTGGTTTTATACAAGAAGTTAAGAAAATTATGATAGATGATGATCAAGACTGCATTTGGTTACAAGTTGATGTAAAGGGTCAAGCAAGTTGCCATGTTGGTTATAACTCTTGTTTTTACAGAGAAGTAACTATTAATGAAAATAAAATACTACTTGATTTCACAGAAAAAGAAAAAGTATTCGACCCCGATGAAGTGTATGGTGATGCACCAAATCCGACAATACTATAAAACATTTATCTTACTTTCTCACTGAAAAACCTTGCAATTATCCCAGTCAAATATAGATTGATTATTAAATATGCTGGACCAAATGCCATAGATACGTAAAAATAGTAAATTGATGGAATTGGACTATAGTTAGAAAAGTAACTGTATGTAAGATGAATAAATATCAAAAGTGGAGTAAGGATAAGAGCGCCTAATATTACGTCAAATAAAATATTTCTCAATGAACTCATCAAACAAAAAACCTCATATTAGTAATATAACAAAAAAAGAAGCTTGGCAAATAGTTTTACAAGCTAAAGATCAATATTCTAATAATAAAGACCAAAAATCTTATACAATCAAATGTAACACTCAGAAGAATACTCTGGTATGTATATACTCAAAAGTCAAAGAAAAGATCATCCGAAAAAACTTTTCTTGCGAAGAGCGAACTGAAAATATGATCAATATGTACCTAAGGTTAGTCTTTGGTAATGAGCATCCGTATTTTGTCGGTCATATAGCACAGAGTCTTGATGGTTTCATAGCTACCAAAAGTGGTCAGTCGAAATATATTAGCTCAAAAGAAAACTTAGAACATATACATATGCTGAGATGTATCAGCGATGTAATTATTGTAGGTTCAAAAACAGTCCAAAAAGATAATCCCAAACTTACAGTTAGACTAGTAAAAGGTCACAATCCGATGAGATTGATACTAGATAAAAATAATGAATTGCATAATAGATATAACGTATTCTCTAATAATGATGGTCTGGGTTTCAAAATTATTTCATCTAAAATAAAAAATAATGATGATAATGTATTCTCGCTTCCACTGCATAAGGGGTATTTCAAGTTAAATGATCTCAATAATTTACTACATAAATTGAATAAGAGAATTATCTTTGTTGAGGGTGGCGGGTCTTTACTGTCTAAATTTTTTGATAGCGGATATTTGAATCAACTACAAATCTGTATCTGTCCAATAATATTAGGAAGTGGTAAAAATAGCTTTCTATTAAAAGCGCATAAAACCATTCCAAAGTTAAGTTACAGAAGCATTAAATACCATAAGATGGGCTCTGATGTTTTATGTGATATTACTTTTTAATTGATAAAAGAAAATATAGTCCTGGCAAAGAACAGAAGAGGTTTAAAATACCGTACATGATAGCTACACTTATACTAGATGAGGCTGATAATCCTAGTAAAAATGCAATCAATAAAGCTGTTCCTTCTCGTACTCCCCATCCACCAATGCTTACCGGCAATGTCATAGAAAACAACACAATAGGGGTAAATACAAAAAATGCAAAATAATCGATAGATAGTCCTAAGGCTTCAGCAGATATTATATAAATAATAATGTATGAAAGAACTACAAAGAACGATATTATCGTATGATTCCAAAAAATAGTTCCTGAAAAAATCCTTTTAAAATTAATTGCTACTTCATTTGATTGAACTTTATTAAAATATATTTTTTTAGTGATAATATAGATTATCAAAATAATCAAAATGACTGGGATGACTGCATATAAAAAAGCCACATACTTAGCATTTATTAGAAAAAATAATGTTAAAGAGAATAGAAAAATAAAGAACATCATGATTTGCCCTGACAATCTTTCAAAAACAATACCTTGTACTGATTTACTTAGGTCAATCATGCTAGAATTAGATTCACGAGCACAATAAGCTCTATATATATCGCCAACAACACCACCTGGTAGAATATTATTAATAAAACTAGAGATATAATAAAATTTAAGACAGTAGAAAAAATTCATTTCAGAACCATTTTTAGACGAAATATACATCCATCGATATGCAGATAAAGCATATTGAAAAAAGCTTATAAAAAAAACCAAGAGGACGTATTTATAATTTATAATGCTCAATGTTTTGTATAATTCTGTTCCATACTCTTCGAAAATGTAATACAGCAAACCAAGAGATAGAATATATTTAAGCAGATCTTTCATTTAACTACTCAGGTCTGAATAATAATATCATTATGACCTACTGTGGTTTCAAGAGAATTATTATCTATCAATTGAATTTTTGATTTAAACCATTTTTCAAGTATTTCATTATCAACTTGACCATTTCTTTTCAGAGGTCTATAAATTGTTTCAAGGTATTTCATATGAAATTTTTTGTTTTCATGGGAATTTGATAATAACTTCCATGATGAATCATAAATAGAGATTTTAAAGTTTTTCTTTTTTGACAGTTGTTTTACTTTTTCAATACTTTTGCATCCTAGTGCTAGCTCTCCTTCCTTAATGCTTTGTTGTTCTTTATTAAATTCATTGACTATATATTTGTCATGTGTATTTTTATGATTCCAACTTACCTTACCATTAAAACATAATGTCATCGCAATAACTTTGTTACCATTGATGATGTTGAAAATATTACTTAAATATTTAATAGATAGTAAGTCTATTAATGCTGACATACTTAATACATCAAAATTATTAATTAAGTCAGTTGCTAACCCTAGATCTCTATTAATCGTTTCAAATCCATAAGTTAAATTATGCACAGGGTCTTCAACTTTGAATTTTTTATTAGATATTCTCTCAATAACAAGTTTCCTACTCTTGCAGAATTTTGCAGTAGATATCCGACTATTATTCAATAACCTTTGATCATGATCTAACAGCATCATTGTCTTGAAAAATATGTCGTTTTCAATACACCATCTACCAAAACTACCTGTGCCAGATCCAATATCTAATATACAATCAGACCTTTTAATAAGTTTTTTTAAGTTCTTATTTCTGGATAAAAAATCATATGGCTCTCTTAAAGCTAACCATGTATTAGTAAAATATTCTTTTTTCATAAAACCTTTTTATTTTTTTTGCTGTATCTGGCCAGGTATAAAATATATCTTTATTTTTACCATTTACTGAATTACGTGACAACTTCTCATTTATTTTGTTACTAATGTTGTCAGGATCTCTTAAATCAACAAAATCAACAGGATAATTACCAAGTACTTCACGAAGAACAGGCAAGTCTGTTGTGATAATTTCTAAACCTGCGGCAGCACACTCAGCTATTGACATTCCAAAGCCCTCATATTTGGTCAACAAAATGAAAAATTTAGATTTTTTAATTTCGGCTATTATCTCATTAGGCTTCATGCTACCCTTGAATTCAATTCTATCTTGCATTTCATTTTTTATGATTAATCTTTTCAGATTATCATAATATGTTTTATCCATTTCGTGATTCCCAACTATTGTTAATGTCCAATCCTCTGTAACTTTTTTGAGAGCTTCAATTAAAATATGGTAACCCTTTCTAGGTATAACATTTCCCACAGATAAGATATTCTTTGAATATCTATCTATCTCTTGTTTACAAAATTTTTTATCTATACCTGGATACGCTACACAAATATTTTTGTATTTACCTAAGTATTTTTGTAATACTCTTTTCATTGTTTTACTAACAGTAATTAGTGATTCTGCGGCATTGAATGCTTTTCTTTCAGATAAATATAGATTTATGTTAGACATTTGATTATTTGATATTTCCATAGAGCATGGATGGTGGATGAGTATATTAAGTCTATTTATTACTCTCGTTCTTAGTTTGTTAACTAGATATCCATCGATGAGAATAGTTGAACTCTTAGGGATTTTATTAATCTTTTTATGAAGTAGTATTACATTTATATTGTAACGTACTCTTACTTCCTTAATCGGTATACGAAGTTTCTTCAGCTCTAGTGCTAGATTATTATCGTATAGTGTTCCTCCAGTAATAGACTGGTCAAATTCAGGAATTATAAAATATACTTCCTTCACTAAAATTTTTTTTCAAAAGACGCTGAAGCTACATGAGATTCATTTAATATAATTTTAACCGAGTGAAGATTAGCAATATCTTGAGAATTTTCATTTAATTTTGAAATTATCGTATTTACGATAAATTCAGCTAAAAACTCTGTTGTAGTGAGATTGTCTTCGAATTCTTTTTGTTCGTCTAAATTTTGAAAATTAAGTTTATCTAAGCATTCTTTAAGAATTTTGGTTGCCAGATCTATGTCTATTACAATATTATTTTCTAGTAAATTCTCTGCAAATATAATTAAGTCAACTACGTATGTAGCTCCGTGAAGCTTTTGAGCTCTACCAAATGATGGATGGTTTAAACTATGAGCTATAAATAAATGGTCTCTTACTTTAACACTATACATAGAATCAATATTTTACAACTTTACAAAGAAAATTGTTATGGTTTTTTCTATTAGAAAAGAATTTATCTAAATCGTTAAATTTTACATACTTTTTTTCTATGAGATGGTCAAGATCATTGCTTGCGTCTAATATTTCAAGTGCTATTTTTCTTCGATCTTGATTAGTTAAATCGCAGCGAGAAGGTGATATCTTAGATACTTGAGACATTATCAGCTTGGCTCTTTTTGAAAAAAAATTCTCCCCTAATGCTATATCTGATTTTTTATCACCATACCAACTAAGGACGCATATCGTAGAGTTAACTGTAATATTATTTTTTAGTGAATTCAGAATTCTATGATCGCCTGTGCACTCATAGATGAATCTGGCATCAAATTTTTTTGGGATAGCATCAAGAAAATTTATGCCTAACTTTTTTGTAATTTTTCTCTTTGAGGAATCCTTATCTACTATAAATAAGTTTACGCCTGGAATTTTGTTGATAAGGTATGCTGTGAGCAATCCAACAATTCCAGCTCCAATAACCAAAATTCGATCACCAGCACTCGGCAATGTATCCCAGACTGCATTTATGGCTGTTTCAAGGTTGGGTATCAACAAACAACGAGATAGTGGTATTTTATTTGGGATAATAAGCGCCTCGTTAGAAGGTATCTTGTAGAAATCTTGATGTGGATATAACGAAAAAATATTATTTCCTAAATATGACTTATCTCCATCTACGACTTTGCCAACATTTATATATCCATATTTGATATCATTTCCAAAATCTCCTTCTTGATAAGGACACTTCATAAGATTTCTCTGACTTTTTGGAACTTTACCAGAGTAGACAAGCTTCTCTGTACCATAGCTTATACCTGAAAAAAGAGTTTTTACAACTATCTCATTGCTATTAATTGATGATATTTCACCAAATTTAAAATAACCTTTATTTTTTTTATCTATCCAGTATGATTTTGTCTTATATATTTTCATATTCTTATAAAGTACTATTATAAATACTTATGGTAAGTATACTATTAAAACTTCTACCTTTATCTATAATTACTTCTACCGTAATTATTTTAATTATGACTGATGCAGAAAACTTAAGATATATACTATCCTATAATTTTTTTCTTCAGATTTTTTTGGCATGTTTAGTGTCTATAGCTATGCATAAATCCAAGTTACAAAGTATAAATTTAGCAAATTATGTTACATATTTTAGATTGATTATAATCATCACGTTGCTAATTTTGATATTATCTAGAGATGATATTGATAATGCATATTATTCGGTTTATTTTATATTCTTTTCTTTTTTAGTTTTTATCATGGATTGGTTGGATGGTTATATTGCCAGGAAGCTAAAACAAATTACAGACTTTGGATTCTTATTTGATCAGGAAGTGGATAACATATTTTTATTTGTACTTGTTCTATCAATTACTCTATCTTATAGCGCATTATATTTCTTATGGCTGATCCCTTTATTGAGGTATATCTTTCTTCTAATGAAATACGCATTTGTTTGGATGAGATCGGAACTTTATGACAGTATGAGAAGAAAATCTATATGTGCGATCACAACTTTCACGTTAATTATATCTAATCTTGAATTTTTATCATTTTTTTTAGTAGAACTTCTTAGTATAATTAGTCTAACTATCATAGTGTTTTCGTTTATAAAAGACATTCTATGGTTATATAGGAGGAATAATGCTTAGATTTACTATATGCTTGATATTAATATTTACATCCCAACATCTAATTGCTGATGAAAAAAAATATACAATAGATGATTCTCATTTTAGCCTTGGTTTTCTAGTAGAACACGCTGGCTACTCTAAAACTCTTGGCTTATTTAAACATATTGAGGGAGATTTTATTTATGATGAAGCCTCTAATCAGGTGAAAGATTTATCAATTATTGTTAATACCGATAGTGTTTTTACAAATCATGAAAAAAGAGACTCTCATTTGAGGAGTCCAGATTTTCTCAACACAGATCAATATCCGACGATGATATTTGAGGTCAAGGAATATACATTAAATGATACCCCGGGCCAAATTATGGGTAATTTGACACTTTTAGGTATCACAAAACCAATTAATCTCGATTTCAAAATAAATAAAATAGCTCAATATCCATTCAGGGTAGGCCTGAGCAAACCGATGGTAATGGGTGTATCTGCTAGGACAAGTTTTAAGAGATCGGAATATGGAATGAAATATGCTCTAGATAAAGAACTTGTGGGAGATGAGATTGAGTTGATAATTGAGTTCGAAGCTCGTCAGGAATAACATGCGTTTGAAAGAAATACAGCTCAACTCAAAAGAGTTAAGAGATTATGTCGATCTTGTTGGATACGAGAAAGATCAAACACTAACTGATCTTAGGGAGGTTACTCGTTCACTTGGTGATGCATCGATAATGCAGATAGGTTCCAGTCAAGGTAAACTCATTGAAATCATATGTAGGCTAGGTAATTTTAGTAAGTGTATAGAAATTGGAGTATTCACTGGTTATAGTTCTATTTGTATCGCCAAGGGCATGGTTGACCATGGTAAATTATATGCTATTGATCCATCAGAACAATATACAAAAATAGCACGTGAATTTTGGAAAAAAGCGGGTGTTGATAACAAAATAGAGCTAATATTAAGTGAAGGTAATGAGGTTCTCGATGATTTCATAAATAGAGGTCAAAAAGGAGAATATGATTTCGTGTTCATCGATGCAGATAAAGCAAACTATATTGACTATTATGAAAAAT
>Ga0163110_10001117_pt1 | contig 13472 bp, 15 predicted proteins | sample CRUFie1St17metaG_FD_108703 | JGI IMG/M metagenome (GOLD analysis project Ga0163110, IMG submission 108703) | Marine microbial communities from the Costa Rica Dome - CRUD Field 142mm St17 metaG | ecosystem: Environmental > Aquatic > Marine > Oceanic > Photic zone | place: Costa Rica: the Eastern...
ATCAGTGATTTCGGAAAAACGTCATTTTTGATCGGATAACTCCGAAATAGGCGATCGGATTAGACCGAAATCAGTGATCGGATTGAACCGAAATGGGTGATCGGAATGGGCCGGAACATGCAAGTGGATAAAGTTGGTCAATTAATTAATGCAATTGGTATAACAGCAAATCAGAAGTGACACTTGAAGCGCTAGAGGCAGAAATAGCCGATCTGATCGATGATCCTGTGCTCAGAGAAGAATGGCTAAATACCAAAATCCCCATTCTGGAATCAAAAACACCTAAAAGCTATTTCCACACTCCTTCGAATAGAGCACGGCTTATGCAAGTTGTGCTTGAAATGAAGTTTGGTGAGATGGCTTAGGTAGCACTACAACATTTTTCTGAGCGTCCATCGCGCAGACGGTAACAACCCTCGATTATTGAATGCAAAACCCGCCGGAGCGGGTTTGATTTCAAATGAAAATGAGTGAATTATTTAACTTTTTTTGGTGCTACGTACATATACACTCGAAACAGCATAAAAACCCCTACTCCAACAAAGATCAATCCGAACAAAGTGCACGTAACACCCACGAGAAACATGATTATGCAATCTACAAAAAGTTTTTTCTCGTTTGTTGAGCGTGCTTTTATCAAACCCTTAAATTCAGCAAGTATATAAAACGCAATTATCCCCAAAAAAATCAAGAGTCCAACAATGTTCTGGGTGTATGCCATAGGAAAGACAAATGCCAGCGAAACATAGAACAGATAAAAAAGCTGAATGTTTGGCAAATATGTAGCATCACTGACATTAGATTTATTGTCCAACATGGTACATTGTCTCCCTTGTGACAGTTTGTTGCAATTCAAACGCTATGTTCGCAGGAGTTCTCATTGGAGCAGGAAGCATGTTAACAAAACCCTTCTGACTATAATCAGAGACACCTTCGGCAACTAATCCCAACGGTGCTGAGTCATTTTTATATATAAGCATATCCATTGCTGTTGCTGTGGCACCAGTTGCCAGAGATACTGCTCCTAGAGGACCAGCACATTCTGGCTGAAGAGCAACGGCACATGCGGAAGCGCCATGACCAGACCATCTTGAAATTTCATTAAGGCCTTTTACTAGCCTTTTATCTTCTATTAATTCATGATGCATCTGCTCTTTCACATCATCAACATATTTTGGAGCCTCTTTTCCTATAATACTGAACGACTTCTTCATTGTATCCCATTGCTTTTTAATCCAGCCAGATTTCTCATTTACGACAAATTGGATAGCTGCCGTAACTGCGCCGTTAGCAAATTTGCCACCTGTCAGTTTGGAGACTGTCCCACCAACCATCGCTTGGATCACCGTTCTCCCATAGACATTCATATCACCGAAGTTGATTTTACCAAACCCTTTCATCACACCAGCTGTGAAAAATCCATGACCAAAATTCCCACCTTGTAAATCAGATAAAATTCCACCAGCGACGGCATGCGCCCCCATCTGAACTCCTACATTCTCAACTCCATATGCTTTAAATGAACCTCCTACAGCGCCAAATGCTGCGCCACTAAGTGCACCATTTAATGCTCCTCGGAGAGAGCCTGAAGCTACTCCTCCACCAACGAAGCCTGTGATGCCTCCTGCAATAGCGCCAATTGCTATTTGACTACCCGCTAACGATGTTCCAGCTAACCAACCAGCAGCCCAACCAGTAGCTGTGCCATATGTAGCAATTGAAATTGCGGCTGCTGCGATAACTCGCCAGTATTTTTTTATTCCCTTAAATAATTTCTTAAAGAAATACCCACTTGGATCGGTATAACTCAATGGGTTATTTAACACATAACTATAACGGTTATAGTTCTGGCTATTCGTTGGAGCCTGAATATGCGGATCTGCCTGTAAGAATCGACCCAAGGTTGGATCGTAGATCCGACCGTTCATATGGATACGGTGGATCTATGAACCTTGAAAAAAATTTGAGCTTTAGAGTTCTAGGCAACTATATTTTTACCATCGAACAACTAATTGACTTAGCAAAGTCTTTTCGCTCGATCCTTATGTCTTTCGAACAATTTGCAAAGCCAGATTTTCTAAATACGACTCTCAAAATATCTTGGTGTTCTCTGAACGGAATTACTTTTATCGAGTTAGTATTACCTATTATTTTCCCATCAATAATAATCGTTGCATTAGTAGGGTTAGTCTTAAACTCTAGAGTAGCCTTCCCAAGCTCTTTCAGAGTACTGAGGCTCGGATTAGAAGCACACTCCTCAGCTCTTTGTTCATTTGTTGTGTAATCGGGTGGGAGCAACGTTACAATATAAACCTGAGAGTCAGTATTTTGCGTTAAATCTCCTCCTCCCCAGCGCGAGGTGAGTATGTGGGGTGAGATCCTACCATTGATACACTCCCGGAATGGAGAGCGGGATGCTGCTTGGCGACTCAGTTTTACTGACTGACTTTCTACTTCAAGAAAAAAAGACAGCTTATAGTTATACTTAGATTCATAAGTTATCCGATAGCTACCATCTTTAAATAATATTGTATCCCCAATATTTCCTGAGTAACGTCCATCAACATAAAGTGCTTCTGCACCATGAAATCCACTAGGCTCGACGAACGTAACTTTGATTTCACCAAAAGCCCGAATTGAAAATAGAACTACTATAAGCAGTATAGATAATTTCATGTTTACTCTCCTTTTTCAGAGGTGCTTTCAGAAGTAAAACTCCAGAACGTGTAATGAACATACAAAAAGAAAAACAAAAGCGTCATCAAAAAGAACATATACTGCAAATAGCCATATTTAATCGTGGCCTCATCCCGTATAGAAAATATATCTAGCGCCAACATATTCAATATTGAATTAAGTGATAAATGACCAAAAAAAATTGAGAATACTGAGCTTAAAATTACAAGCTCAGCAAAAACCAAACTCTTCTTAGTCAATTTAATTTTTCCTTCAATAGCTGACTTAAGAAAAAATCCAATTCCACCTATAATCGCGATTGACCAACCAATAAATAACTTATTTAACTCTCTGAATAAATCTATACTTACTTTACTAACTTCATCAAGAGTACCTTCGAGTGAATCTCCGGGACTTGGTAAGGTGGCATACTCTTCTATAGCAATAAACAATGACAAAATCACTATTACTAAAAGTGTGGGAACCGAAGCATGAAAAATTGATTTAAAGTTATTTTTTTCAGTCACTGTCTATATAACCAATCAAGTTTAGGAGAATTTTAATAATTTTTGCTGTGCAAACTTTCCAATAACTTTGAGGCGCTATAATCAGAAAGGCTAGCTTTCTTGGTCTCTAAGGTGCTAAGCAAGAAATCGTTCGATAGTTCAAACTCTTCGCATATCGTTTCCCACGTTTTAACATAGGATTTAATTTTACCCGCCGTTACCAAGCCGGGATCTTGCTTGTCCCTGCATGTTTCGAGTCGTGCCTTGATCGACGTGTCGCTTCCAGAAATTTTTCTGCCAACCAAGATTAAGTCGATTCTTGTATTGTCGCCATTAAACTCTGGATTTTTTGCCAATATTGAAGCGTACCTATCAAGCTGACTTAGGTGCTTGTAATTCAAAGCTATGCCGGGGCGCTTTATCTCTATAACAACGCAATGGAAATACTTTGTACCATCATAATCAGTTTTTGGAATACGCCCAGCAAGGAAAAGATCAACCTGACCTCTTACACCGTCAATATGAGATATATCTTCAACATCGTCTTCTTCAATGTCATCAATACCCTTAATTTCATTACGCATTTTTTTAGTAATGGAAATAAAGTCGTCTTCTTCTGCGCCAATCGTTTCGTACTGTGGCCCAAACAGCCATGTATTATTTTCTATTACGATCTGCATATCAGGTGTTTCTAATACGTTTTGATAATGATTTCTCATTATCTCCCTGATCATGCGCACAGCGTGTTCCCTCCTATGAAGGACATCAATTGTACTTATAATGTGTTCAAGCTTTGATCTCTGCATCTGTTCAGAGAACAGCTTCATTTTCTCCGGTTCCAATTCCAACACACTTTCTAAGACTTCAAAAAGATCTTCATTATGGTCAGATACTGTTATTTTATCCAGTAGTCTAATGATAATTTTTCGCTGTTTTTTGTTGGACTTCTTAAATAAAGCGGGTTCGCTAATATATATTTGTCGAACAAGTGCTAGTGTATTTTCAAGCCTCCATTTAGCATAACTCGGGTCTTGGTGTGAGTAGGTTGGAAAAGCCCCCTCATCCTTAAACTTTTCTATTTCGTCATCTACGAACCGACGTAAGTAATCGTCATAAATTTCTTTTGAGTAACCATTGAGAATTTCTAACAGCTTTTTGTATGTTCGAGAAGATGTTGTGCGGTTTTCAGCCACAAACATATCCGGCTTTTGCTCAGTAAAACCATCAGCCCATTCAGACTGTGCATATGCGCTCAGCCAAAACAGGCTCTTTTTGTTATAACTACTATATTGCTTGTAAACAGTGCGGCCTGCACTATTCAAAAGATAGTAATGTGACTGCTCAGATGACGGTTTGTCGTGCCACCTTAAGAAGGTAAGTTTGAACGGGGTTTCCTCAATAACTAAATCGACTTCCTTGAAATCATGAGCAGGTATAGATACTTTGTGCTGACCGTTATTGAAAAAGATCTCACGTTCTTTATTTAATGCTAGATACCAGCCAAACTCGATGGAAAACCTGTGGAGTAAATCATCAATTTCCGGAAGGTTTTCAGTGAAGTTTTTGAGCTCAACACAAGTGCCCTTTCCATACTGTTGAATACATTTAAGTTGTTCACTATCGGGCAGGTTTTCTCCACTATAATCCTTTACATTAGCACTATTAATTGAAATACAGGCGTCTTTGCCCCCAAACCGTGTGTACCATGATGCATCTTGGCATAATCTGTGAAAAGACAGACGTCCCCTTCCGTGACTACCATGCAGACTCGCGCCCTTCTTCAATGACTCATTAAACCTATCGAAGTTATCTGACAAGTTATGGAAATCAATACCATCACCATTGTCTATAACATGAATGAGTTCTAACCCATCCATATTGTTACTTTCGATGTTAATGTCAATCCGAGACGCTTTTGCATCAAGACCATTCCAAACCAATTCGAACAAAGCCTGCCATGGCTCATAGTTCTTAAAATGCTTCTTTATTCCTTGGTCGGTAATATTCGCTGTACCTTTAAAAGCTGAGCGAGGCATCTGAATTTCCTTATACTTTTATATTTTTCAAAATCTTACTATCATTCTCAGGCTAACTTTTTTGCCGAGCATAATCTAATACTTCATTTGCCAAATTAGTAAAAACCGCAAATGCATCATCCCAATGCACAGGGTTTTCTGCGTATACCATTGGGCTTACGTAGTTGTTATACCTTTCTTTAAATTTGGGCTCGTCATTCAATAGTTTTAACCCAAATTGCAATTCGTCAATGGGCGTCTCAACCATTTGCGGGTGTTGATTACCAAATCGCTCAATATCTAAAGCAATGGCAGTTATGACCATTTTTCCTAGCAACTCAATGTCAGATGGTTGAGCCTGTTGGATGTGGTATGTATCGTAGATATGTCTAATTAAGGTTTCGTCATCATCACGCTCGCAATTTCTGGCAACACTTGCCGTTCTGCGGGTCATTGATATCAACTTTTCGGCTTGTGTTTCTAAAATGGCTGCACACGCCATTTCTTCAAGCTCGATGTCAGATTTAAGTATTTCTGCGTATATTGACTGGACAGTTTTCGATTCTGGCTCTTCTAGTAGCTTCGATTCGATGAATTCAAGTTTTATAAATGGGCGTAGGCATGGTGCCTGCTGGTGCTCCTGAGGATAGCGGATATTAAAGCTGAAATAGCGGTACTGATCTTTTACTGTAACTTCCCCGTCAATCGAAAAAGTATCGTTCTCATCAATCAATCTCTCAATGCACTGTTTAATCGCTTTACGCGTCTTTTTCTTAGCACCACCTGAGGTAAGAACGCTGAATGCCTCATTCGGCACCAATTTAATATCAATATCTTCAGACATTCGATAGGTTTTGATTGCTGACTTTGCAAGTGCAGTCCCACCTGTGAACACCATCTGATGATGTTCTGGATTGTGCTCCGAGATGAGTTTTAGCAGTTGGACAACATAGTAGTCTTTTTCGACAATTGCCGGGTTGCCTAGCCCTATGGCGTCGGCAACATCGACAAATAACGAGCTATCGAGCTTCGTTGACACGCTGTTTACCTACGGTAATTTTACGGGTAAAGCGTGGATCGGTTGGAACAATTTTAACACTGGCTGGAATTTGCGTACTTTGGCCTGAAAAGTTCATATTCGACAAATCATCAAACTTGTAGTCTACATCTAATCTTTCCATAGCTTCTATTAGGACACCATCAGCACCCGCAGCATTATCAGGCATCAATTTACCGGTAATGCGATTGACTCTGGCACGTGCATAAAGCCCGTAACCTATCTTCATCAACAAGCCTTCACGAGCAAGACTTCTAAGGCCTCGACCTACTTGGTCGTAGTCAGCTATATCTTTAAAATCAGAGCGCAAAAAAACAGAACGCTTAGAGCGCTTGACTCTTGTCTTTATCCTGTCTTGTATCGTCATCTGACACCCCCATTGCACATTGAATATATAATAGGCAAAAATACGACATTTTTCAACTGCAAAAATACGACACAAAATGCAAGCAAAAAATTAAAAACATATAGTTATAAATCACCAAAAATACAGAGAAACCATCACATTGCTTATGGATGGAACCGCATGTAAGATGCATTCAATTCGCTCTGAATAATGTGCGTATACACCTGCGTGGTCGATAAGTCAGCGTGCCCCAGATACTCCTGAATCTGGCGAAGGTTAGCACCATTGCTGAGCATGTGTGTTGCTGCTGAATGACGAAATACGTTGCAAGCCGCATTGACATCAAAGCCTGCTGATAATAGGTACTTTTTTATGAGCTCCGAAAGTTGCGTCGGTCTGAATGGATTTCCACTATTGCTTAAGAACAATGTATCCCCCGAATGAAAGTTTTCCAGTTTGGGGCGACAGTGAATTATGTATTCATCAATACATGCCAATGCCCTGTTGGAGATGGGCACATACCGGTCTTTCGCTCCCTTGCCATGATTTACACGAAGCTGAGACAGGCCGTCGTCCTGTCGGTCGAGGTCGTAAAGCTTGATGTTAGCCAGCTCCATCCGCCTAACGGCAGTGGCGTAGAATGTCTCCATGATGGCTTTATCTCTGATACCTTTAATACCAGCAATGTCCGCCTGACGAAAAAGCTTTTCCAGATTAGGGAATGACAAAAATGCCGTAGGCAACGTTTTGGGCACCTTGGGCTGCTCAAAATGCTGCATCGGATTGCTGTCGATAATTTCGAGGTACAGCAACCTACGAAAGAACGTGGTTACAGCCCGAAGGCGGTTGCGTCTCACCGCAGGTTTTAACACATCATTACTTCTGGGATTAATGTAAGTATTGAGGTAGCGTTTGTAACGCTCTAGGTCCTTTTTGGTGAGGTCGTAAGGCGACTTGATACCTTCGCTGATACACCACCTATGAAAGAGATTCAGATTGCACTTTTTAATCCGGACAGTCGTGGGCGACTGCCCCGACGCATTACAATCATCAAAATATGCGTCGAAGCATTCCACGAACGTTTCAGGCTTGGTAGCGCTCATTACGATACCCTGCTTCTGATAATACCCGTGTTAAGCGCTTATCGAACAAGCGCCATTGGCAATCGTCCCACTTCCCAAGCTTCTGCACCTTGAAGGGTAACGGCACCTCACAAAGGCGCATATTGGCTGCTAGGACATCGCTACGAAACTCATCCATTGCATCCGCATCTGATGATGCGTCAGTGAAAGTAACAAGCGTTTCGATACCACGGCGTTTCAGCTCAGACGATGCCAGCTCACACAAATCATCACCTAAGATTGCGACACCGTTACGATAGCCACGCTCTGCTAACCCTAAGGCAACAAACGGGTTATCACAAACCATTACCAGCTTCTGCGGCTCAAAGGGAATAAATACGGGCATATGACCAAATACACTGCACTTTAGCGCAGGTTGTTTGCGCCGGGGCGTGAAATACCTAAGGCCATATAAGCCAGCAAGCTCTCCATCAGCAACTAGCGGCAGCGTGATACAACCTCGCATGGTCTCATGACCTGATTCACCATTTAAAAACCCTATACGCTTGAAGCCGCCGCGCAGCTTAATGCCCTCCCGTGTCTTGTGGTAGGGAAACTGCAATGATAACGTTCTGTCGCAAAAGCCAATATTAAACGCGTCTATGGTCTCACGTGAAAGACCGAGGACGTTTTGCGTAAAAGACATCGACTTTGCGCTGCCGACAAGCGCTCGATGGTAAAACTCGACTGCCATCGGTGCCTGTCGCTCGATAATATGTGCATCACCAGAAGTGTGCGATGCCGTAAAAAGATTGGCTTGGAATAACGCGAGTTCTGTCTTAGTCATTTTTGCCACCTCCCTTACCAGATAGCTGACGCCCGCGCTTATCGCGATAAGACTCGCAATCCCAGTTCAATGCAATTGCGTAAGGCACGATACGATCTAAGGTTGAATCTGCAACCGTTCTGTCGCCAAACGCGTCGTACCAGTCACTAGGCGCATATTGTGAGGTGATGATCAGTGATGAGCTCTGGTCGCGGATCTCGATAAGCTCAAACAGCAGGTGACGCTCTTGTGGATTGAGCGGCTGGATCCCCCAGTCATCAATGAGTAAAACCCGGACTTTACTCAACTTGCGGCGCAGCTTTTCCAGCGAATCGTCGCCCGCTTTCTCTGCTATTTTTAGGTCACGGATCAGTACCGGATAGTGATAGTATTGCACCGTGTATTCCTGCAACAATGCTTCTTGTCCCAGTGCACAAGCCAGATGGGTTTTTCCCGCTCCTGTCGGGCCACTGATAATGATGTGACGAAAATCCTCTATCCATTGGCATTGTGCCAATTCTTTAAGTTTTGAAATGCGGACCGGCGGCTTATCGCTGGATTGGATATCACTTAATACGGCGTGAGGCCACCGCAGCTTTGCGGCCTTTTGGAGACGCGCTACCTTTGACTCATGTGCACTGTCGGCTTGCGCTCGCAACTGCTCAAGAAGCCGCTCAGCGAAAGTACTTTCATCTATATTATTGCGACCCTCCTGTTCAGAAAACACCGTGTAAACCATGGGAATCCGTAAATAGTCACACAGCGACTTGATAGATTGGTTGAGATTATTCATAACGATGTGCTCCGTAGTGCTCTTTACCGCGAATGTTTTGATGCTGAAGTATGGGGGCAATGTCATTGCGCTCATCATCGTCATCAAATATGCTCGATTTTAAAATGATGGAAAGGTCTTCAGGCTTCGTCATTTCATGCTCAACCGCGTACTGGCAGGCACGTTCAAATTCTGAAGGCAGATACCCTTTAGCGAGCTTTTGAATAAATAAGCAAGCTTTTCCTGCGAACCGTGAGCGAGAGGATTTCTTTCCACAATACTGGGCCTTCACGACTTTCACAGTATATGGCCCGAATGACTTCGCCCATTGTATAAACGCGATGACGTTTTTCTGGTCCTCCGCTTTTTCAATGGGATGTTTATGATGTTCAATTACCGTTCTCCCGCCCACCTCGTTGCTTATGTTGTGTGTGGCGATAGTTTTAATGCCCAGCACAACAGTCAGCACGTTATCTCGTACCTCTAATGTGACTTTGCGATTACGATACTTATAGGGAACACTATAATGATGCCCCTTCAGGCGCACTGAATAGTCAGCAGACACCGTTTGCGTGTGATACTTATCTACGGGTTCGTACGGCTTGGCAGGAATAGGCATTAGTGCCTGTCTCTCTGCCTGATTAAATTTCTCGTTTCTGCTAAGCCCCACATTTTGCATCTTTTCATTATTAAGTTTTTCTACCTCCGCTCGCAGATGCTGGTTAAGCTGCGATGCGCTGGTAAACTCTAGGTTTCTCATGGGAACCAGTACCCGGTTCTCAATAAACTGAACACTCTTTTCTCCTATCGCATTGTCTTTGGGCGTGTAAGCACGAGAGGTATCACAGGCTGAGTTGTAGTAACGGCTGAAGGTGATGGCCTGTTCGTTTAACACAGGTAGTAGTCCAGCCCGGTTTACCAGTTGGGCATTATCAAATCGAATAACGGGCGTACAACCTCCTACTGCATGAATGACGTCAACCAGACCTCGGATCCAGTTTTTGGCTGACATATTGTGAAGCGCCACTGCATCCATTTTTTGGGAGTGACCGAATACAACAACCAGTACGTCCATTGACACTTCACGCTGCTGAGTCAAGTCTCGATAGTGCACTTTCATGCCCGCAAAATCACACGCCATTATTTCACCGGGCTCATAATGAAAACGAAATGCCAGTTTTGATTTTTTCAGATAACTGCGAACCAACGCGAAGTATTGCGTTCTACCTAGTGCTGTCGCCGGATCCTCTTCGCGATAACGCAAGAAGCCGGTATTAATTTTCTCACCATACTTCTTTGGCCGTTTAGCTAGTTGCTTTTTGACCGCCTCGTAATCCGGGCGACGCTTATAGCTGGGGTGATGAAATGCACTGGGGTAAAATAGAAGGATAAGCTCGTTGTCTTCCATGGCATCAAAATCCGGCAATGGAAGCGGCATATTCAATAGTTTATCAGAGTGTCTTCCCACCGTTTGATGAGAGCATCCGACCGATTCTGCAATTCGTCGGGATGCCAGCTGCTCAAATAAAAGTTGTCGTGTGACAAGTTCACGTGACACGCCGTTGGCGAGCACTTTATTGATTAATACGAGCAATGTATGTAACAACGCCCGTAAAGTTGCTGCATTTATCATGCGTAGTTCCTCGGTTGTAATTAAAAAACCAAGGCCCACAAAGATATGGTCATCAAATATTGACAACACAACGCGAACGACCATACTTAAGATGTCGAGCAATTAAATTCGATATCTATCACAGCCCCCGCCGGTCGCCAAACTCTCGCGGGGGGTTGTGTTTCATGAGCCCCTTAAATTGTCACTGTGCATCACCTCCTTCATTCGCTTTTTGATAATGTCCTGTCGCTGCGTTGCTAACCACTCTGCGACGTCCCGTGATAACGCGAATCGACCCCGCCGATACTCAAGGCTAAATACCTCGACAGGTACTGTTTTTCTGGATACAGACTGCCTGAATGCATCCACACTGGGATAGCCCAGTGCACTGTATAACCGCTTCCCAAACAACAGCGGCCCGATGTATTCATACAGCTCTTTTTTAATTTGTAACGCCAATAAATCAGTATCTGACTCGCTCATAGATACGCTCTGTTATGTTTCACCTGAATTACTAACCTAGTGCATATTTCCTAAGAGACAATGCGTCAGGCTATTTGAAAGCGTGACGCATGATTTGAGCTACAATTAATGATAACGGACCGTTACGATTTCCTTGTTTAACGCTGTTTATAGAAAAAAGGTGATTAAACAAATGTCCAGTAATCGTAAGAAAAGCAGCCGATTTTCGCCGTAAACTTTTTTTAAATATTTTTCGCATCACGGAAAGTGGAGGCGACTTTGATTCCGTTGCAACGAGATTTTGTCGTCAAAACTTCAAAGACACAGTGGCATCGTATTCACGCCACCTATAGCTTTGTATTGACTACACTCGACTGTCCTTTCAATGCGAACCAGCTTGACAGGCTATTTGGCAGTTCCAATAGCAGGGGAAGCGTCTTTAATAAACATTTAAATCAGCAGACTCGCCCCAGCTTTGAAACGTTAATGGAAATCGATAACGAGGTAGCGGGGACACTACGGTATTACTATTCCCCTTTATGGTTGGCACTTTTCTTATTGGAAGCTGAGGAGGATGACTGGACGTTATTGCACAATAAACTTAATTTAGATGTTGCGAGCATAATTTTTGAAGATAAAAGGAATGATGTCGGTAGTTTTGTGTTACGTAAGGTAACCCATTCAATCGTCACTGAGCTGCGCTTACGTGCTGACGCTCAAGCGTTAGCCTGTCTGCTAACACTATTGAAGTTTAAGCTGATGAAAAGCGGGAACATACTAGTTTCAATAAATGATTTGCAACACGCAATTGTTGAACATCTCGTAAATCTCAATGCAACAGGGTACTTCACCCATACTCATCACGAACTAACGCTGTTTTTGGTCGATTTACTTAATCGTTGTCACCCATTTATCGCCGATGACAAATTCAAAGAGTTTATCGAATATGGTGTGGATTTAATCCGGTATAAGCGCCAGCTCTTAGGTAAGCTTTTCCAAATCGGCCTGCGCGAAACTTATAAAGGAGAAGGTTTGCGTTTTCTTGCGCTTGTAGACATGTCAAACCGGGAGCTACTTATAAAAGAAGTTAACCTACTGCAACAGAGCGCAAAAAGTCGTGACTCCGTTATTCTAGTAAGAGCACCAAAAAGTGACTTCCCGCTTGCGGCAAACAGGGAGCAGGGACTGCTTTGGGTGATAAGCAAAATTAACAGTGCCCGAGGTAAATCAGACAAAATCAAACGTTTTGTTAAAAATGACGAGCTTGTACTGATACTTAGAGAAAGGGCGCACTTTGATATTACTACGTGGTCCAGACTTATTGACTAGTGGTCCAACATTTTAGGTATCTTGGTCCAACAAAAAAGAAGTCAATGTTCCAATTGAGCGGATTTTGCACTTTGCGTAGTCGATGCTGAAACTGGCGCTAAACCAACGTTGCAACAGGCTGTAATTCGATACTTTGCCTACATTTTATCGACCCTCCCCCTTTTCGTTGGCTACCTATGGGTGATTTGGGACCCCAAGAAACAAGCATTTCATGACAAATTAGCTAAGACCCTGGTTGTACGTCCTCAGGAACGACGCGTCAATGAGGTCAGTTTTACACGCTAGAGGTTTTAACAACTCCGTCGTTTTCATAAAGAATGCGATAGGGAAAAATTAAGCAAAATAGCGCAGGGCGGTGCCATCTCATGAGAGTTAATACATCATTAGAAGACCATGTTAAGAAAAACATCGGTGGTACCATAGTTTTTAACAATGGGTGCTGGATAGACCTAACTGAAGAGGATGGCATGTTTTGGGGTATAACCCCGTATGGTGAAACCTGGGGATGTAGCGCTGCAGATAACGTTGTTGAATCGATTGTCAATTGGATAAGTTACTGGGACAAGCCACGAACAGAAACCGGCGCCTTAATTAAGCTCTTTAAGAGTGATATGGATCAGTCGCCACTTAAACTGCCACTTTCATAAGTAGAGCTAAATCAAATCTGAGAGTCTCTTATGTACCGTGAAGCGGAAGTTGGCCGATTCAAAATGTAATGGCACCCATGAGCGAGAAGCAAACGTTAGAGGAGCCTCCGTTGTAGACTAGCTATCTGATCGTATACCGGTCGTTCAGATAACCACGATCCAC